>ERZ807358.11-NODE-11-length-21907-cov-3.505589_pt1 | contig 21907 bp, 30 predicted proteins | sample MGYA00521254_ERZ807358 | MGnify/ENA primary metagenome ERZ807358 (study PRJEB31431, sample SAMN03801314) | freshwater metagenome | biome: Freshwater; feature: Lake; material: Water | place: Canada:St Catharines | collected 2012-08-09 | depth 1 m m ...
CATTAACGAAATTAAGAGTCAGCTAGCACTTGGCGGTGCTCGCCCATCTCTTTTCCAAGTAAGACTAAGCAACCCAGCAACGTCAGAAGCAGATACGGTTGTACCATTCATGGTAAAGGCCTCTCAGATTCCTGCCTCAACAGTTGCTCCAATTGAAGTCTTTTACTTTGGTCGTCCAATTAAGTTGGCTGGCCAAAGAGTCTTTGATAACTGGACAGTAACAGTTATTAACGATGAGGACTTTAGAGTCAGAAAGGCACTAGAGACTTGGTCGTACAACATCAACTCATACTCAGGCAATATTCGCGAATTTGCAACATCTGCACCATCCGAATATAAGTCAAGAGCTGAAGTTATCCAATATAGCAAGACAGGTGAAGAACTACGCACATATGTCTTCGAAGGTATATTCCCACTTTCAATTGGTCCAATTGAACTATCATGGGAAAATGGTAACGCCATTGAAGAATTCCAATGTGAATTTGCTCTAGATTACTGGGCAGTCCCAGCCGACGGTCAAGAATAATAATGGATAGAGAGGGCCGCTAAATATAAGCGGCCCTCCTACTCTTGACTAGAGGTTATATAATATGCAGTTATTTGGATTTGAAATTAAACGAAAGGAAGAGGAACAGCCACAAATAATGGCTGTCAACCAGCCTTCCTTTGTTCCTCCAGTAAATGATGATGGCGCTGTTATCGTATCAGGTGGCGGCGTTGTTGGTACCTATGTTGACTTAGAAGGTACTGCAAGAACTGAAGCTGAGCTAATCACAAGATATCGTCAACTATCTCTCCAACCAGAAATTGAAACTGCTGTAGAAGAAATTGTAGGTGAGATGATCTCCTATGATTCAAACCAAGAGCAGGTCAATATTAATCTTGATGATCTAGAATTCTCAAAGCAACTCAAAGATAAAATTACAGATGAGTTTAATGAAGTAAAGAAACTACTAGACTTTTCATCATCTGGTTTTGATATCATTAGAAGATGGTATGTTGATGGTAGATTATACTACCATGTAATTATTGATACAACTAATCCACAAGATGGTATTAAAGAGCTTCGTTACATTGATCCTAGAAAGATTAGAAAGATTAGAGAGATCAAGAAGCAAAAAAACACAACAATTACTGTTCAAAATGAATACTACATGTACAATGATAAAGGCTTCCAATCTAAGGAAGTTACATCTTCTACAAATGGTTTGAGAATTGCTAGAGATTCAATTGTTCTAGTATCATCAGGCCTACTAGACGAAAACAACTCATACGTTCTGTCATACCTTCATAAGGCTATTAAGCCAATGAACCAATTACGTATGCTAGAGGATGCTTCTGTTATCTATAGATTAACAAGAGCACCAGAAAGAAGAGTATACTATATTGATGTTGGCAACCTTCCAAAGATGAAGGCAGAGCAATATCTTGCTGATATGATGCAGCGTCATAAGAATAGATTGGTATATGATGCTACAACTGGTGAAGTCAGAGACGATAGAAAGTTTATGACAATGACAGAGGACTTTTGGATTCCACGCCGCGAAGGTGGCAAGGGCACAGAAATTACAACACTTCCAGCAGGTGCAAACTTGGGTCAAATGGATGATGTTGTATACTTCCAAAAGAGATTGTACCAATCATTACATGTTCCAGTAACAAGATTAAACTCTGAGCAAGGATTCAGCCTAGGCAGATCATCTGAGATTACTAGAGAAGAACTAAGATTTTCTAAGTTTATTGACCGTCTAAGAATGAAATTTTCTGTATTGTTTAAGGATGCTCTTGGTAAGCAACTAGTCCTAAAAGGTATTGTTGCCCAAGAAGAACTATTAGATATTATGTCAAAGGTTAAGTTTGACTATGTCCAAGATGGTTACTTCACAGAGTTGAAGGAAGCTGAAATTATTACAAGCAGAGTTAATACTGTCAAGAATATGGAAGATATGATTGGTGTTTACTACTCTCGTAACTTTGTTCGTAAGAAGGTTCTACGCTTGTCTGACGATGATATTGAACAAATGGAAGAAGAGAATGGCAAAGACCCAATCCTTCAGCAGCAGGCTGAGCAGCAAGATGCAAATGCCGATATGCAGCAGCAACAAGCCCAGTTGCAGCAGCGTAGAGCTGATACTGAACAGGTTTAATTGAACAAATTGATAAATAATTAGAATATTGGAGTATTATATGACAGAACAAGTAAGAGACATGATTGGTGCAGTTATCAACCAGGATGCAGCAACATTCCTTGATAAGTTTGAAACTGCAATCAACACAAAGGTAGCAGCTAGGTTGGATGCAATGTATCCAGAAGTTGCCCATGCAGTAATGAATCCACAAGCCGAAGCCCCAGCAATTGAGGCTCCAGCTGAAGTACCAGTAGAACAATAAGGGGATATCCATGGCCACAATGCGCGAGTCATTAAAGAAACTAGTAGAGGTTGCAAAGCCTGTTCCTGGTGATGAGCAGGAATTTGTGGCTAAGCATGGTATGAAGGTTATGGACTTCCAAGGTAAGGATTCCATTTCTACTGAAAGTCCATCCGACTTAATCAGAAAGAATGTTGACTATATCAAAGGTCCAGGTCAAGGTGAAAGAGCAAGTGACGACCATGGTCACGATGCACCAGGTGAATCAGAAGCTGCATACAATATTCCTGAGTCAAGAGATGCTAAGCTTGCCAAGCTATCAGAAATGATGGGTATGATGGGCCCTAGCTATGAGAATGGCAAAGACAAAGATGAAGACGAAGATGAAGACGAAGATGAAGACGAAGATGAAGATGATGAGGATGAGGATGATGAAGATAAGAAGGAAGTGAAAGAAGCTAAAAAGCAAGTTGTTGGTGTAGAGATGCACTATAAGCATGCAACAAAGAAGCCTTTCAAGGTTACACACTTCTCAGTTCAAGATGCCGAGCGTGGCAGAAAAGATTATGAGAAGATGGGTTATAAGTTAGTTGGTAAGAAAGCACAGATGGGTGAAGAAGCAGAGCAGGTTGATGAAAATTTACCATTGCTTCCAAAGCAAAAACAAATTGCTCGTGACCTTCTAAAAAAGGAAATGGAAGACCGTAAAAAGCAACGCAACGACAACAGACAAGCTGGTACACCAAAGCTAATGGAAGAAGATAGAAGGGATGCTAATAATGAAGTTCGTCGACATATAATGGCTACACCAAGACTTGTTCATAAAGCAGACACATTCAAAAAAATGAAGAATATGCTGCAATCAGTTAATAAACATGATAATGTGGGTTCATGAAAGGTTTTATAGATTATCTTAATGAAGAAAGTGAACTACAAGGGTCTTTGCATAGCAAGAATCCAATGAAGATGAGAAAGGCTGCTGGTGAGCTGAGAGCAGAGATGCGCAATAAGATCCCAGCTAGTAATGCAGAAAGGTTAATTGGTAAGTATAGTAACCATCCTAAACTTGCCACAGAGTTAAGAAACGCAAAAGAAAAATATCCAGAGGCAGATGTGAGGCCAATATTAAAAACTCACATTAGGCAAATGGGTATTAAACATATGGGTGTATAACAATGCCAGATTACGTAAAATTTAAAGCTTCAGAAATTGCTCTAACAACAGCAAACAATGTAAATTTAGCTAGTGTTGTTAGATTGCTCAATTCAAATACAACAACTGCTTCAACAATTACTATTGCCAATAGTGGCGGTACAATTGCTACATTTACTCTTAATTTTGCTGGCACCGACGGTAGTGAAATGTATCTTGTCAAAGAACCAACAGATACATTAGCAGCAACAAATGGTACTGTTAAAGCTGCATCAGTTGCATACAAATAAGAGAGAACAACAATGAAACTAATCTGCGAAGTACTAGAAGAAGTACAACTAATTACAGAAGAAAAGGAAGATGGCAAGAAGGACTTCTATATTGAAGGTGTCTTCATGCAGGCTGACCTAAAGAATAGAAATGGCCGTATCTATCCTATGCCTGTAATGGAAAAGGAAGTTAACCGCTACGTTAAAGAATACGTAGATACAAAGAGAGCTTTTGGTGAGCTAGGCCACCCAGAAGGCCCACAAATTAATCTTGACCGTATTTCACACATGATTACGGAATTAAAAAGAGATGGATCAAACATTGTTGGTCGTGCTAAGATTCTTGAAACACCAATGGGTAACATTGCCAAGAACATTATTCAAGGTGGCGGTGCTTTAGGCGTTTCATCACGTGGCATGGGTTCACTAAAAGATAAAAATGGCATTATGGAAGTCCAAGATGACTTCACTCTTGCCACAGCTGCTGATATTGTAGCTGACCCTTCAGCACCAGGTGCATTTGTTAACGGTATTATGGAGGGTGTTGAGTTCTGGTATGATGTTGATGGTAGATTGAAAAAAGAACAGGTAGCATATCAAGCAAAAGCAAGTATTGAGGATCTAGCAAAACATAAAAAATTAAATGAAGAAAAATTGCTTCAAGTTTTTGAAACATATATTAATCGATTAAAATCCCAGTTATGACATTCTACGTGTATGCTCTAATAGATCCTGTTAATAACATACCCTATAAGCCTAATTATAATAATCAAAAACTTTATGTTGATAAAAGTGTTAGCAGAAACGAAGGGTCAAAAAACCCACACTCTGTTAAAATAGTTGTTGATAATGTAGTATTTGGATGCAAAAAGGATGCCTGTTTACACTATGGTGTATCTAGAAATACTTTTGAAAAGCATTACAAGTATAAAACGCTGTCAAAACTTTAATTTTATAAATAATATTAACCAATTTACGTAAATTATTTGGGAGAAAATACAATGTCAGAAGTACTTCACGAAGAAGATTTTAAGGTACCAGGTGTTAACGCATCTGTTGCCGGTCCTGTAGACCCAGCTGGTGGTAAGGACTCATCAAAGGCAGCCAAGAAAGATGCTGGCATGCCAATGGAAAAGCTAAAGGCCGTACAAGAGGACCTAGCTGCTCTATTTGATGGTTCAGAACTATCAGAGGATTTCAGAGAAAAAGCAACGGTCATTTTTGAAGCTGCTATCAACGAGAAGGTTTCTGGCGTTGTAGCATCTCTAGAAGAGCAATACGAAGCACGCCTAACTGAAGAAGTTGGTGCAATTGAAGAAGCCCTAGTAGAGAAGATTGACAGCTACCTAGACTACGTAGTAGAGCAGTGGGTAGAAGAGAACAAGCTAGCAATTGAAAGCGGTATTAAGGCCGAAGTAGTTGAGAGCTTTATGGAAGGCCTAAAGGGTCTTTTCACAGAACATTATGTTGATGCTCCAGAAGAGAAGCTAGATGTACTAGCCCAGACAGCTGCTGAAGTTGAAGAACTAAAAGCTAAGCTATCTGCATCAATCAATGAAAATATTGAACTATCTAAGAAGCTAGAAACAGCAGAAGCAGAGAAGGCATTTACTGAAGTATCAGAAGGCCTAGCTGCAACTCAAGTAGAGAAGTTTCGCACATTAGCAGAAGGCCTAGAGTATGCCGACGTTTCTTCATATAAGAAGAAGCTAGGCATGATCAAGGAATCATACTTCGCAGCTAAGAAGGTAGAGTCAAATGCTCAGCAACAGCTAAATGAGGAAGTCGCTCCTGCTCCTGCAGAGAAGGTAGTTGATCCAATCATGCAGAAATATGCTACAGCAATTTCTCGTTCGGTCCAAAAGTAACCATTTTATAAATAATTAAAACCTCAAAGGAGAGATAAAGATGTTTTCTAACGAACAACTTCTAAAGAAGTGGCAGCCAGTTCTTGAGCACGCAGATCTTCCATCAATTAAGGACAATCTACGTAAGTCAGTAACAGCTCAGCTACTAGAAAATACAGAGCGTTCAATGAAGGAACAGGGCGGTATGCCACGTGCTCTTCTTGAGGCTTACTCAGTAACAAACGACACTGGCACAGCTGGTTTCGGCGATGGCGTTGCAAACTACGATCCAGTTCTAATCAGCTTGGTTCGCCGTTCAATGCCAAACCTAGTTGCTTATGACGTCTGCGGCGTTCAGCCAATGACAGGTCCAACAGGCTTGATCTTTGCTATGAGAAGCAAGTATGTTGACCAATCAAACTCAGCAACAGAAGCATTCTACAACGAAGCAAACACAGCCTTCTCATCAGTAGCCCTAGGTAACTCAACAGTTAACCTACCAGGTCAGCGCCACGTTGGTACAGTACCAGGCACAGCAAACAATGCTGAGTCAAATACTTACAACTTTGTTGGTGGTATGACAACATCTACTGCTGAAGGCAACAATACATTTGCCAACATGGCCTTCTCAATTGAAAAAGTTTCAGTTGAAGCAAAGAGCCGTGCATTGAAGGCAGAGTACACAATGGAATTGGCACAAGACTTGAAGGCAATTCATGGTCTAGATGCTGAGTCAGAGTTGTCAAACATTCTACAATCAGAAATTCTTGTAGAAATCAACCGTGAAGTTATCCGCACAATCAACGTAGTTGCTAAGCGCGGTGCCAACACAACAACATCAGCTGGTACATTCGACCTAGACGTCGATGCCAACGGTCGTTGGTCAGTTGAGAAGTTCAAGGGTCTATTGTTCCAGATCGAGCGCGAAGCTAACCAAATTGCCAAGGACACACGTCGTGGCAAGGGTAACATCATTCTTTGCTCTTCAGATGTTGCATCTGCATTGCAAATGGCTGGTGTTCTAGATTACGCTCCTGCTCTAAATAGCAACGCTCTAAACGTTGACGACACAGGCAACACATTTGCTGGTGTTCTAAACGGTCGTATCAAGGTCTACATCGACCCATACGTAACAGACAACTATATGACAGTTGGCTATAAGGGCGCAAGCGCATTCGATGCTGGTATCTTCTACTGCCCATACGTTCCTCTACAAATGGTTCGTGCAGTTGGCGAAGATAACTTCCAGCCAAAGATTGGCTTCAAGACTCGCTACGGCATGGTAGCAAATCCATTCGCAGAAGGTGCTGCATATGGTGCTGGTGCTATGACAAAGGACGCAAACGTATACTACAGACGCGTCGTAGTAAGCAACCTACTATAATCCTTAACCGGAAAATAGAAAGAGAGGGCCGCGAAAGCGGCCCTTTTTTTATGCCTGAGGTTAGGCAATTAGTTCGGTGTAGGGAACATTCTTATATCGGTTGAACAGATGTAGGTTATTAGCCAACCACTGTTCCATTTCTTTCGTTTTACGATCCTCGTTGTCTCCGTTGCTTGTAGTTAGGTCAACGATCCATCTTGGTCCAATTAAAGTTCCATCATCGTTACAATACTGTCTCCAGTAAATTGCAGCACAACCGTTTGGTTTACTTTTGATGTGTTCGGATGCGTAACATATTTTATGGAAAGTTTTTGTAGATTGATTAAATGCTGGAAAGCTCAGGTAACCAGTAACATCGCCTCTTGGAATTTTGAAAGTTTTACTCGATGGCCAAATAACTTGCCAAAGTTTTTTCCGTTGTATTGGTCCAAGATTATCACCAAAGACCTCTTTCCCTATGCACTGATGCATTTGAATTAACTTGTTCACATTAACCTCAGATGTTGTTCAGAACAGCTACCATTATACATACATTTGAACTGCAGTCAACCAGCTATTTGTAACTTGTTGATTTTAAACGTGTTTTAAACTATTGATAAATATAGGTATGAAGATATCTACTTTCAAATCTTACTTGGGCGAGCAAGCTGAGCTAGGTCTTACTGTGTTTGACCTTGACGAAACTCTATTTCACACAAAAGCTAAAATCAAAGTGATGTATAGCGGTAAGGTTATCCACACATTAGACAATCAACAATACAACCACTATAAGCTTAAACAAGGCGAAAGCTTTGATTATGGTGAGTTTAGAAGTGCTGAGGTATTTGAGAAGACCTCTACACCAGTAGCCAAGATGATAGGTAAAGCAAAGGCAATTATTAATAATGCATTTGCCAAAGGATCCAAAGTTATTATATCAACAGCCAGAGCAGACTTTGATAATAAAGAAATTTTCTTGAGAGCACTAGATGCTCATGGTATTGATACAAGCAAGATACACGTTGAAAGAGCTGGTAACTTAAAGTTGGGGTCAAGTGCTAAAAACAAGAAGGCTATATTCCGCAAGTATCTAAGAAGTGGTCTATATAAAAGAATCAGATTTTTTGATGATGATACAAACAACTTAACAAGTTTTAAATCATTACAGAAAGAATATCCACAAATAACATTTGAGGCATGGCATGTAGGACCGTCAGGTTCTGTAACAAAATATTGAGGTGATGTATGGTTGAAAATGCTCGGTTCCTAACAAAGTATATAAGAGACAACAGAACAGCAGAGCTGTTTGAACTTGAGGATAGATCAGGTTACGTTGTAAGGATGATTCATAATAGAGTCATTAAGGAAGATAGAGTAATCAAAGGTAAGTCTATCCATTATATTGTTGACACATGTGAGAATTGGGTAGAAGGAATCATTGATCCATGGATTTAATTCCAATAGCAGTAAATGAGAATGGTATTAAAAATCATCCGCTGTTTGCCCATATAGTAAGATTAGATTTTGACCTAACAGGGCTCTGTAATAGGCAGTGTTCATTCTGTCCTAGAAGCTTAGATGCTGTCCCACTATATCCCAATATCAACAAGCAAATGTCTCTTGAAACAGTTGAGATAGTAATAAAAGAATTACTCTCGATAGATTTCAAAGGCTGGGTTGAGCTTGCTGGAAGAGGTGAGAGTACACTCCATAAAAAATTTGATACTATAGTTGATATGCTAACTGCTGCACCAAGAAAATGGAAGGTGAGACTAACCACAAATGGTTATAAGCTTGATGAGTGGTGGAACTCTCCTGTTGGTCAAAAATTAGATGAATTAATTTTAAATAGTTATGAGTCTAAAGAAGAATACGAGGAGAGGCAGCAAAAATATATAACCCTACCAAGTGGTGGTAAAGTTTATCATTATTATAAACAAGATGGATTTACTATTGATCAGATCAACAGCATGCCAAGCTACAAAGAAGATGGCAAGAGCTGGAAGCATGCTTTCAATAATAGAGCTGGATATTTTAAAAATCAAGACAGAAGAAATGATATTCTTGATTACACAAACGTAGTTAAAATGCCAAATGGGCAAAGTGTGAAGATTAGTGATTCACCATGTTGGCATCCAATGAGACAGATCTTTATTGATTTTGATGGTAACTATCAGATGTGCTGTAATGATTGGTCTAGTCAAATAAAAATTGGCAACGTGCATGAAAGATCGCTAATTGATATGTTTGTGAATGATGAAAAGATTAATAGAATAAGATGGCGACTAATTAATAAAGATAGAACTCAAATTCTACCTTGTGCAATGTGTGATGACATACAGGGAGCAACAACCCAGGTAGGTAAAGTCATTGAAAAGTTTAGACAGACAAAAGCATATAAAGAACATGTTATTCCTTTAGCAAGACTTGGAAGAAGGTTTGATGAGGGATTGAAGGAGGGTATATGAGACCGCGGTTGAAGACACAATATAAATATTAGTATTAATAAAGGTAATTAGCAATGGCCATTCAAAAAAGTTTCTTATCCCCATTAGGTTATCAGTTAGCAATTCAAAAGATTCCTAATACTATCCTTAATGTAACATCAGCCAACTTACCTGGTATAACGGTTGAGGATGCCGAGCTACAAACACCCTTTAAGGTTATTCGTTATCCTGAAAAGGTTGTGTACAATGATTTTGTTGTAAGGTTCAAGGTAGATGAGGATCTGGCAAACTATAGAGAAATTTTTGACTGGATGCATTTAATTGGTAGACCAGAACAGTTTAGTGCTCCAAATACTAATGCTCTATACCCAAATGATATCTATAGTACATATGCCTCAGATGGTACATTGTTAATTTTAAACTCAGCTAACAAAAACAACATTGAGGTTAGATTCAGAGATTTGTTCCCAGTTGTTTTGAGTGACCTTGAATTCAATTCTCAAGAATCTGATATAAATTATATTGATGCCACAGTGACCTTTAGATGCTTGCTGTTTACCCTTCACACTGTTTAGAGTATAATATACCTACCGTAGGGTAGGAACTATATTATGAAGCTTGAAGAAATATTTGGTGAATGGGAGAAGGATAGCAAAGTTGACCGGACAGAGCTCGGTGACGTTGCATTGAACATACCTAAACTTCACCACAAGTACTTTAAACTATTCTCCCACGAACGTCTACTGCTTAGAAAGCTTGAGCAGGACATGAAGAAGCTAAAGAAGCTGAAGTGGGAATACTATACAGGTGTTCTTGACCAAGAGACTCTTGAGGAGATGAAGTGGGAACCGTTCCTACAAAAAATCCTGAAACAAGACGTGCCTACATATATTGATAGCGATTCAGATATTATTACTCTTAACCTTAGAATAGCTGTTCAGCAAGAAAAGATTGATGCATTGGAATCAATTATTAAGTCAGTAATGAACTTAGGGTTCCAGGTTAAGAGTGCCATTGATTGGGAAAAGTTTAAGACAGGACAATGACAGAAACACTAGTTGTCTCAAAATTTAATGATGTATATGTGACAGTTGATTGTGACGCTAGTGTTGCGATGGAGCTGAAGGACTACTTTACTTTCAAGGTTCCTGGTTATCGCTTTATGCCTGCCTACCGCAACAAGGTATGGTCAGGCGATATTCATCTATACAATCCAATGAGTAGAAGACTTTACTTTGGATTGATTCCGTATATACAAAAGTTTTGTGAATCAAGAGACTATAAGGTAGTCTTTGATAAGAATGTTGATGGCTTTGCAGCTATTGACGAAGATTCAGTTGTTAACTTTATTCAAAGCCTCAACTTACCATTTAAGCCAAGAGGCTATCAACTAGAAGCATTCCTACATGCCATTAGAACAAAAAGAGCTCTACTAGTATCCCCCACTGCCTCTGGTAAGTCATTAATCATCTATATGATTACTAAGTGGTGGCAGCAAACAGATTTCAAGACTCTCATCATTGTTCCAACTATCTCCCTAGTTGAGCAGATGAAAGGTGACTTTGTATCTTATGGTGGTGATGAGAATGATATCCACACCATTATGTCTGGTAGAGAGAAGAATTCAGACAGACCAATTGTAATTTCTACATGGCAATCAATCTATAAGATGCCAAGACAATGGTATGAACAGTTTGATGTTGTCATTGGAGATGAGGCCCACCAGTATAAGGCCAAGTCACTAACATCCATTCTTGAGAAGATGACCAAGTGTCCTATCAGATTAGGCTTTACTGGAACTCTCGATGGTACACAAACACATAAGTTGGTACTTGAAGGTTTGTTTGGAGCAGTAAAGAAAGTAACTACTACTGCTGAACTTATTGAACAGAAGCATCTTGCTGACTTTAAAATTCAGGCCATTGTACTCAAGCATACGGATGCCAACAAGAAAGAATATAGTAGAACAGAATACCATGATGAGATTGATTTCCTTGTTCGTAATGAAGCAAGGAACAATTTTATATCTCAGTTGTCTCTACACCTGAAGGGTAACACTCTTATCCTCTATCAGTTTGTAGAGAAGCATGGAAAGCCACTCCATGCAATACTTACAGAGCAAAATAAAGAGGATAGACACATCTTCTTTGTATCTGGAGAAGTTGAAGTAGAGGATAGAGAACTAGTTAGAAAGATTACAGAGCAGGAGGACAATGCCATCATTGTGGCCTCATATGGTACGTTTTCAACTGGTATAAATATTAGAAACCTACACAATGTTGTGTTTGCTTCACCTACAAAGTCTAGAATTAGATCTCTACAGTCAATAGGTAGAGCGTTAAGAAGAGGTGACAATAAAGAGCAGGCAACATTGTATGATATAGCTGACGACCTATCTTGGAAGAAAGCTAAGAATCATACCCTAAAGCATTTTATTGAGCGAGTGGGAATTTATACTAGTGAGAAGTTTGAATACAAAATCACGAGCTATCAATTGAGGTAAGTTATGGCAGCATTCATTCTTGTCAAACTGAGCGATGATGACTCATTCATTATTGGAGAACTTCACAACGAATCAGAAGATGATGTTGTGATGAAGTATCCTGTTGTAATTAGGTTAAAGACTACTATTAACCAAACAACAAATGTTACAACTTCTAAACTAATGCCTTTCTCAGAGAACAATATAGTTGCTCTCAAGAAGACATCTATCATTGCCTTCTCTAAACCCAATGAACGAATCATTAAGTACTATCTAACGTTTATGGAAAGGTTCCAACAGATACTAGATGAAGATCTAGAAAAGGACATCTGTGGTCTTCAAGATGAATATAGCGATAGTCCACTTAGTGTAGAAATAGATGATGAAGAGCTAGATGGGGTTGCTGTTGTATCCTCTTCTACCCCTATTTTGCACTAATTAATATATCTGACCCCCACAAAGGTGATTATACTAAACAGAGTGCAAAAAGTCAACTGGTTGAACTAACTTATTGAATGTACTATAATAACAAAATGTTGAAAAGGATTTGTAATGACCGATATTAAAGACAAAGCTAATCACTACGTTAGTAATGATGAGTTCTATAAGGCTATAGTGGAATTTAAAAAGAAGGTCCTTGCCGCAGAGGCACAGGGTCTATCAAAACCTGTGATTCCACATTACATTGGCGATTGTTTGATCAAGATCGCTAATAAGCTTTCCTATAGCCCTAACTTTATCAACTATACATTCCGCGATGAAATGATTGCGGATGGTTTGGAAAACTGTATTAACTATTTCCATAACTTTGACCCTGATAAGTCTACTAACCCTTTTTCATACTTTACACAAATTATTTACTTCGCTTTCCTTCGCCGTATTCAGAAGGAGAAGAAGTATATGTATGTTAAGCATAAGGTTACCCAGCAGAAGATGATCAACCATGAGTTGATGAACCTTCAGGAGTTAGATGAGCTTGGTGAGTTTGATATCGAGATCACTGACTATACATCCAATGACTATATGGATACGTTCATTGAGCAATTTGAAGCAAGCGCTCTGAAGAAGAAGACCGAAAGGCAAGCTAAGAAAGGCCTTGAGAAGTTAATTAAGGAAGACTAAATTATGAAGATCGCTTTGATAACTGACACGCACTTTGGTGGCCGTGGCGATAGTCCTATATTCTCAGACTTCATTGGAAGATTCTATAGTGAGGTATTCTTTCCTTATCTCAAGGCAAATGATATTGATACTATCATCCACCTAGGAGATATTGTAGATAGAAGAAAGTATATTAGCTATCTCTCATTGAGAAAGTTTAGAGACAAATTCATCAATCGTGTTATTCATGCTAATTTTAACTTGCATGTTATTATTGGTAACCATGATACATTCTATAAGAATACAAACGAAGTCAATTGTATGACAGAGTTGTTTGGTACCAATAGACCAGACAACATTAATTGGTATACAGGAGCAACAGAAGTTAAGTTTGGTAGTACAAATATTCTGTTTGTACCATGGATGTGTAGTGATAACTTTGATTCAGTAATTGAAAAGATTGCTGACACTGATGCACAAGTATGCTTTGGCCATCTAGAGCTTGCAGGCTTTGAGATGCAAAAGGGTACAGTGATTGATCATGGCTATGATGCTAAGATCTTTAAGAAGTTTGATGTTGTACTCTCCGGTCACTATCACCATAGATCAACAAAGGGTAATGTGACCTATCTTGGTTGTCCTTATGAGATTGTGTGGTCTGATTATGATGACCCTAAAGGGTTCCATGTCTTTGATACAGAAACAAGAGAAATTGAATTTATTAAGCATGACTTGACCTTATTTGAAAAGTACCACTATGATGATCTTGATAAGGAACGCGATGATGTAGTTCTTGATGACTACTCTTTCCTCAACGGAAAGTTTGTAAAAGTTATAGTCAAGAATAAAACTAACCCATACTGGTTCGATAGTGTTATCGATAGAATTGAGAGGGCAGGTGTTGCTGACCTTCAGGTAGTTGAGGATCATTTACATCTTGACTTAGAAGAAGATTCAAGTATAATATCCGATGCAGAGGACACTCTAACAATCATTAGAAAGTTCTCCGATCAATATATCAGCAACAAAGACAATGTGTCTAAGCTAAACAAGTTACTTGGTGACTTGTATGTTGAGGCAATGGAAATACAGACTAAGCAATGATACTATTTAAGAAAGTGAAGTGGAAGAACTTTCTATCCACTGGTAACATATTTACAGAGATTGATCTTACTAAGCATAAGTCAACTCTGATTGTAGGTACGAATGGTTCTGGTAAGTCAACCATTCTTGATGCTATTTCATTTGCTCTCTACAATAAGCCATTCAGAAAGATTAATAAGCCTCAGCTTGTTAACTCTATCAATGGTAAAGATCTATGTGTTGAGCTTGAGTTTGTAGTTGGTAATGCTAACTATAAGATCATTAGAGGTATCAAGCCTACTAAGTTTGAGATCCATAAGAATGATCAACTACTCAACCAAGATGCTGATAGTAAAGACTATCAAGAGGTAATTGAGAAGCAGATCGTTAAGATGAACCATAGAACATTCTCCCAGGTAGTTGTTCTTGGTTCCTCTACCTATGTTCCATTCATGCAACTTCCTGCAGCTCAGCGAAGAGAAGTGATTGAGGACCTACTTGACATTCAGGTATTCACTACAATGAATACTCTACTAAAGGGTAAGGTGTCGACAAACCAAGATGACTTGAAGCAAGCAAAGTATGATAGTGATCTTGTTGATGAGAAGATTAACATTCAGAATAGCTACATTGATTCTTTGAAGAAAGATGTACAGAATAAGGTTGATGATAACAATGTAAAAATTGAGCAGACTGAAGCTGAGATTGATATGTGTAATATTGACCTTACAATGAAGGGTAACACAATAGAGGAAAAGATTCAGCAAACTACTAACCTGGATAAGTTAACCAAGAGAATGGAGAAGTCTGTTATCCTAAAGGAAAAGACCATTGATAAACTATCCAAGTTGGATAAAGAGATTAAGTTCTTCCACGACAATGATGACTGTCCAACTTGTAAGCAAGGAATTCCTCACGAGTTCAAGTCTGAGTCTATTACAACTAAGCAAACGCAAGTATCTGAAATACAAGAGAACCTAAAGCTTCTTGATGAGGACTATAATAATACTGTTACAGAAATTACAAGAATTAATAAAATCCAAAAAGAGATTCAAACAATCCAGCAAGAGATTACTAAACTGCAGACAGAGATAACTTCTAAGAAGAAGTTTATTGATTACCTGCAAACTGAGATTGATGGATTGGAAACAAACACGGCAAACGTTGATGCAGAAAAACAAAAACTAAAAGAACTACAAAAGCAAAAGACAGAAGCTGAGGACAAGAAGCAGAAGCTGCTAGAGGAGTACGAAATACTACAGGCAGCTTCTGCTCTCTTAAAGGATGGTGGTATCAAGACCAGAATCCTTCGCCAGTATATGCCAATCATTAATAAGTTGATTAACAAGTACTTGGCTGCCATGGACTTCTTTGTTCAGTTTGAGATTGATGAACAGTTTAATGAAACCATCAGATCAAGATTCAGAGATGAGTTTAGTTACAATTCATTCTCAGAAGGTGAGAAGATGAGAATCAACTTAGCAGTGCTCTTTACATGGAGAGCAATTGCTAAAATGAGAAATAGTGCTGCTACCAATCTTTTGATTATGGATGAGGTGTTTGATAGTTCTCTTGATAGTTCTGGCACAGATGAGTTCTTGAAGATTATTCAGACTCTCACTGCTGATACCAATACATTTATTATTAGCCATAAGACAGATCAGTTGTTTGATAAGTTTCATAATGTTATTAAGTTTGAGAAGACAAAGAACTTTTCGAGGATTGTATAATGTGGATCAAACAATATTTCAATAAAAATTGGGTTGACATGGTACACAAAATTGCTGAAGGTTATAATGATGAACGAGGTGAAATTTATCAATACAGTACCAAGACAGACAACCTCAAAGTACTTAATGAGAACTACACACAAAGATGGATACCAACAAATAAGCACAAACAACTCCTAGATCATTTTAACGAGATTGTGTTTAAAGCAAATAAAGAGATGTTTGGATATGATTTGTGGTTTAATACTGAAACAATTCAGTACACAACATATGATAGTAAAGTACAGGGCGAATTCCCAACGCATACAGATTCCATTTTATTTGGTAAACCATCAACCCAAAAATTAACTGTTGTTGTTGGCTTAACTGATAGTACTGCCTATGAGGGTGGGATGCTGGAAATTCACTTGACAAAGCAACAGTTACAATATAAATTGTCGGCAGGCCAAGTAATAATTTTTCCATCTATGGTCAACCATAGAGTAACACCCGTAACATCTGGCATAAGACAAACTCTAGTGACCTGGTATAGTGGTCCAATGTGGAGGTAGTATGTATTCTAAGATTATAGTAACACCAAAATACTTTCCTGCACAATGGTGTGACAATGTAAATAATTTTATGCTCAAAAATGTTGCACCCGACCCACAGTTTGGTAAGAAAGGCGTCAGACGCTGTACAGTAAGATTACTAGCACGAGGAATGAAGCCATATGAGGGTGTATTTGATTCTATGATGTCTCACGCCAAGCAAATTATGCATCATCTTGATGTCGATGTTGACTATAAGATTGATGGCGCAATACAACATATAACATACAATCCGGGTGATCATGTTGGTTGGCATAATGACACGATGAATATTTCTGCAGCAATGAATAATCCGCTGTATAGTAATCTAAAGACAAATAGAAAGGTTTCCATGACGGTAATGCTTTCTGACCCTAGTGAATATACTGGAGGTGAGTTTATATTTGAGCCAGGTATCAAGGTTCCCCATAAAGTAGAAGGTAAAGGAACTACTGCTACGTTTACCTCTTACTCACAACATAAGGTAGAAGAAATCACATCGGGTGTAAGAAACATTTTATTCATCTTCATGACAGGACCCGAGTGGAGATAGTATGTCAATGATAACTGTTAAGTCAGCTATTCCAAAAGATCTAATTGACAGTTGGAGTTCCACAACAGAACGTATACCAAGCCGTCCAGGTCAGACTTTTGATAAAAGTTTGCCATCAGGCATATCCAATGATAAGAATATGAGGTCTTGTGAGACCCGGTTTATAACTTTTAACAACCACAGAAAGTTTTATCTTAACATTCTAGACAACATCTATCCATTCATTGACTTCTATCAATATGCATTCAATGTTCAACTTTATAGAGTGCTAGAGTTACAACACACCACATACTTTAAAGATGACCATTATGCAAAACACCTTGATACAATCTTCGATAACAAAATACCACACCAAAGAAAAATTAGTTTAGTTTTAATGTTATCAGACAGAAGTGAGTATAGTGGTGGGGAACTTATTATTAACAATGAACCTGTTGATCTTGATAAAGGGGATATGGTTATGTTTAAGCCAACAACACACCATGCAGTTGAGAAGGTTCAACAGGGTGTCAGAAAAACTTTAGTGATGTGGGCTTTAGGTCCACATTGGAGATAGTTGAAAATAACAATGAGTTGTTGTATAGTGATCGTTATAAATAATGATTAATTGAGGCTTCTGTAATGCAAAAAGAATATAACTATTCTGAGATCTTCTATTCTATTCAGGGTGAAGGTCGGTATACTGGTATACCAACTGCTTGGTTGAGATATTTTCTCTGTAACCTCCAGTGTGATGGCTTTGGTCAGAAAGACCCAACCGACCCCAAGACATATAAGCTTCCCTATAAAGATATGCCCGTCGACTTTATTAAGCGAGTTGAGGATCTTCCTGTATGGAAGTATGGTTGCGATTCATCTTACTCTTGGGCTAAGAAGTTCAAGCACCTAATGCATAAGGGTACACCAGAGTATATTGCTAACCAGATTCTTGGTCACATTAGATCTCCCCATAATCTAGAGTCAAAGTTTGACCATCCAGCAGGCCAGCCTATCCATATGTGCTTCACTGGTGGTGAGCCTTTAATGAAGCATGCTCAAGACTGTACAGTTGGTATTCTTGATTACTTCGATAGGATCAAGAATAGTCCTAGATTCATTACATTTGAGACTAATGCTACTCAAGCATTAAAGCCAGAGTTTAATAACTTTATGACTAACTGGAGAGAGATGGGTAGAGAGATCTTTATTTCATCTTCTCCTAAGCTCTGGACCACCTCTGGTGAGACAAACAAGGATGCTATCGTTCCTGAGGTACTAGCTGAGTATAGTAGGCTATCTAGAGGCCATGGCCAGATTAAGTATGTTGTTAATGGTAAGAAAGAAACATGGGAAGAAGTTGACCATGTAACAAATGAATTTAGAAAGGCAGGAGTAACATTTCCTGTTTGGATTATGCCAGTTGGTGCCACGGAAGAAGGTCAGACTGGCGAGCTAGAAGGTTATATGAGTGCTGGAGCTATTGCTGATCAGGCCTTCAAGAGAGGCTTTAACGTCTCGGCAAGAGTCCATGTGTACTTGTGGGGTAATACAATTGGAGTCTAACTATACAAAAAGTACAATCCTTCTTCAGGAGGATGTTGAATACCTGAAAGCGTTGTATGGGAGACTCACCCCTACTTTTTATACGCGGGACTTTAATTTGTTTAATGTATACAAATGTCACATTCCAAGAAAAATGCCGCCAGAAGATATAGTTACAATTCGTAGAGTAGCTAATACTATTCAACACTATACACAAGCTAAAGAAAGTTTAGCTCATTATTTCTTAAAATACATTGAAGGGTCATTCACAAACGTCCATATAGATAACCCCAACAGAGTAAACAAAACAGCTGTTACATTAATTGATGCGTCTACAGATTTAGTGGGAGGCGACGCCATTCTTCTAAAAAAAATTACTAAAGAAGACCTTTTAGAGGGAAAATCTCAGCCAGAAAACGTTCTTAATCCTTCCAAAGGAAAACGTGATCCTTTCATACCTCTTCTTATAAAACAAGAAATAGGTAGTACAATGGTCTATGATAAATTTATTCAACATGGAGTTGCGAGAGTAGAAAAGGGTCATCGTTTAGTTCTTATATCATGGTTTAAATAATATGAAAACAATCAAGTACAAAAAGAAGCAGTTTGACCAAGACATTGAGACTCTAGTATCAAAGATCAAAAAGTCAAAAGTTAAGTATAGCTACATTGTAGCACTATCAAGAGGTGGCCTGATTCCAGGTGTCATTCTTTCGCATAGGCTAGGTCTGAAGTTGGTTCCTGTCACCTGGTCTACAAGAGATGGTGGTGATAAAGAAAGCAATTGCTGGATCCCTGAAGATGTGAATGATGGTCATAAGATCCTCGTTGTTGATGATATTGTCGATAGTGGCGAAGCCCTAAAATCATTATTCGAAGATTGGAACAGCTCTATCCACAATCAGTTGATGGTGGAAAATATCCACGTAGCAACCTTGATTTATAACAAGGATCAGGGTATAGTACCCAAGTTTTATGCAAACAAGATTTCAAGAAAGAAGACTCCAGAGTGGTTTGAATTCTGGTGGGAGGGTTAAATGACAGGTTTATTTTATTCAACAAAGAGAATTGGCCCTATCTCTACTGGCCATCGTCAGTGGAGAGATGAAGGTCATTGTAGATGGGCGCACGGTTATGGTCGATACATTAAGTTTACATTTGCATGTAAGACATTAGATGATAAGATGTGGTGTATGGACTTCGGTGATCTCAAGTGGGTTAAGAAATGGCTCGAAGAGCAATGGGACCATAGAATGTTAATTGCATCCGATGACCCACTACTTGCTGAATGGGAAAGGTTACATTCCCTAGATGGTATTAACCTTAACGTAATGGATGTAACAAAAGGTTGGGGTCCAGGGATCGAAGGATCTTGTAAGTTTGTATTTGATAATGTTAATCCTAAGATAAAGGAGTTGACTAACAACCGCGTTTGGATTGATACTATAGAGATCTACGAGCATGAGTTCAACTCTGCTCTTTATGTTAACCCTGAGGTGTAAAAATGGGTATTGATTACTCTAGCAAGATGCCAGATCTTGTATTTAATTATGATGATAAGTTCTATTGTGAGGAGTTACCTGACCCTCAAGTTAATCCAGTTCTACCAGGTGCAAGAGTACCTCTTCGTAAGGTAGGTATTGCTCCAGTTGACCTTCCTATTATGGTCAAGCGTCGTGATGGCCACACACAACAGTTGCAGGCAGAAGCCAGCCTTTATTGCTCTTTGGATGACCCTAATGCTAAGGGATTGAATCTCTCGAGACTCTATCTCATTATGCATAATAAGATCAAAGACCACCTTTCGATCGATGGCATCCAAGGAGCACTAAAGGAGCTTGCCGAGAAGCAGAATAGTAAGAATGCCTACTGCAAGCTTCGCTTCAAGTATCCTTGGACACAAGATGCTCTTCGTTCTCGTAGAGACGAGAATCCAGAAGAAAAACTTCGTGGTCATATTGCCTATAAGGTTGAACTAGAAGGTCAGTATCGTAGTGGAGAGTATAAGTTCTTCCTAACGGTTGACTATGTGTATAGTTCAACCTGTCCTTGTTCGTTTGAGTTAGCCTATGATGCTCGTAAGCATAGGGATGCTGCTGCTAATGCTCATAGCCAGAGATCTATTCTAAAGGTCAAGGTTGAGTTTGACCCAAGTAAGATCATTTGGTTTGAGGATGTTGTAGAACTTTGCAGAAAGCATATTCCAACCGAAGTTCAGATTGTTGTTAAGAGACGAGATGAACAAGCGTTTGCTGAATTAAATGGTGCCAACCTGTTGTTCTCTGAAGACGTTTGCCGTATCATGTACGCTGCGTTGGACGAATGGTATGACAAGGGTCGTATTAGGGACTTCTCTTTAGCAGTATCGCATGAAGAAAGTCTACATCCTTGGAATGCTATCGCCGTTACTTCTAAGTTCAATCCTAGTGAGGTTCCTGGATGTCTCGTGTAAAAGATGCTCTCGCTTATCGGTTCAGAGGTGTATATGGCGTCTACAATGATGCTGGAGAACTAATGTATGTTGGTTCAACATCTTTAGGTCTAAAGAACCTTGAAGAGAATCATAGGAAGGCAAGAGAGAAGGGTTATGATATGACTAACTTCAGAACCCTTCTTGAAGAACACCAATCGTGGAAGTTTGTGTGGTTGATTAAACCACATAACTGTCAGCAGCCACATATTGAATTTCAAGAACAGACGTTGATTCAAGCATTGAATCCTAAACACAATGTTGATAAGGCACCTTATAAGTCCTCAATCTACTACGAAAGATATACAGATGTTCTTGAGTTGTATGGTGAAGAGTTGGAGTATTTGAATGATTAAGAAAAAGATTTGGATTACATTCCAGAAGGAAGGTATCCATTGCTATCCAGCTGCTGCCACTGACCCTAAGCTGAAGGATGTCGCCTTCCTTGGTCATCCTCATAGACATATGTTTCACTTTAAGGTTTATCTTGAAGTGTTTCATGACGACCGTGACGTCGAGTTTATTCTCTTAAAAAGGGAATTGGAGGGGTTATATGGTAGTGGAACACTGAAGCTTGACTATATGTCATGTGAAATGATTGCAGAAGAACTTCTTGCATACCTAAAGAATCAGTATCCAGGAAGAGATGCAACAATTGTTGTAAGTGAAGATAATGAGAATGGATGTGAGCTTGTATATGAGCGGTACATTCCTGTTCAATCAATGAAGGATGAATAACTATGGTAAATTTTGCTCATATTGCTCCGATTGATTTTCTTGATCTTGTTAAGGATCAACCAGTCCACTTAACGCTTGCTCATCTTGTTGACACAAGCAATGAATATACTGAGTTCTATAGGAGCCAAACTTGTGTTAACATTATGGATAATAGTGCCTTTGAGATGTATAAGCAAGGCAAGCCAATGCTAACTCCAATGAAGGTTTTAGAG
>ERZ807358.13-NODE-13-length-20250-cov-4.432707_pt1 | contig 20250 bp, 24 predicted proteins | sample MGYA00521254_ERZ807358 | MGnify/ENA primary metagenome ERZ807358 (study PRJEB31431, sample SAMN03801314) | freshwater metagenome | biome: Freshwater; feature: Lake; material: Water | place: Canada:St Catharines | collected 2012-08-09 | depth 1 m m ...
ATTTGACATATCTAATTTTTTCCATGTCTTTTTATTTGCAGCAATAAACCATCCGCTTACATAAGAATTGCCATTTAATAATTCATTAGATTCTTTAACAAAATTATAATTTTTATCCTTTAAATAATCAGTTAATGCAAAAATTTTATCTTCATCAACCCAGGATCTCAAATAATATTCTAAACATTCTTCAAAATAATTGTGCTGTTCTGGATGCTCTAAAATAAAAAGTTTTTTCTTTCTTAAAATTTTTTCAGACAAAGAAAAAAATTCTTGATTGTTAATTAAATGCAATCTTGAAGCATCGACATATACACAAGGTTCATCAAAGTATTCATGAAATAAAATCTTTGGATGTCTTGAAAGAACTACTGGGTTATCATGCTGATATTTAATTTCTCTCAATTTCCATGGAGATTTTTCTTGAACAGTTCCATCATGAAAACAAATGTATTCGTGTCCTAAATCTTCCATCTCTGGAAGTTCACAATAGTTATTAGTAATACAAGTGTAGATAATCATTTTATTCCGTAAACTCCCATATAAAATTCATGATCTGTATAGTTAGTATATATTTTGGAACTCAATCCCACAATTTTGTTGAGATCTTCAAGAAATTTTTCCTTAAGTTTATGTTGATTTTTATTTCCGTATTGTGGATGCATACCTTTTCTTCCTTTTTTATTGAAAAATCCTAAAGGAACTCCTGCATCATTTCTATTTTCAAATACTAAAGGTTTAACATCAGAAAATTGAAGTGCGGCATCAAAAGAAATTTGGTCCCTATTAGGTCCAATTAAAGAATACTTATACCAAAGTTCATTAAATTTTATTGTTTCTTCGTTAATGGTTCTCCAAACTATCGTACCAAGAGGACTAGAATATTTTCTAAAATCATATCCGTTGTTTTTTAAAACTTTAGATAATTCTAAAGCATCTTCATAAGTAAAAAATGCACACAAAAATCCTTCAAGCATTTCATCATAATAAGAAAACTTTGATGCATGTCGAAGCATTGTAAATGGAAAACACTTTAAACTATTTTCTACAAATTCTTTAGTGTGAACGTAACACCCATCAATCCATACTGTATGTGTTCCTTTAGGAAAAAATAAATGTGGATTAGCTTTTGGATAAAAAGATAATCTTCTAGGACACTTTATGTCACAGTAATCTCTAATATCAATATACTCCCAAGGTCCTTTTGTAGTATCAATAGTTCCATCATGAAAACAAACATATCTAACATTTAAATCATAATAATTTTCCTTTGGAAATTCATCATATCCGTTGGTTATACACGTATAGATGATCATTTTAGTTTTAGGGACAGGGTTATTCCTATCCATTGGAAGAACTTTTATTTTTTTATTCAAGTCATGAGGAATATCATGATAATTCATAAATCCAATATGATCAAATACTTCAGTTTTCATGTTTATTGTATGGTCTAATCCTGTAATTTTTTCCAAATCCTTAAGTAATAAATCAATCTGTTTCCATTGATCTATTGATCCTTCTTTTGGACATTTTTTTAATCGTCCTACTTTACTTTGCTGCCCCAATTTTAAACCACAATCCAATCTATTATCGATATAAAGTGGAACTAAATTTGTTTTTTGAATTGCAGCATCTAAAGAAAGCGGATCTCTATTTGGACCCATCGAATAATAATTCCACCAATGCTTATTAAAATTGATAGTTTGATCATTCACAGTTCTCCATACAACAGTTCCTAAAGGACTACTGTATTCAGTGAAATCATAATTATCTTCTTTTATTTTTTCTGTAAAAGTTTTAACTTGTTCATATGAAATAAGACCAGACAAAAACCCTTCACAAACTTGATCATAATAAGTATATCTTAATGGATGTCTTAGTACGGTGAAAGGAAAACATTTTAAAGAAAAATCAACAAATTCTTTTGTAAGTTTATAACAACCATCTACCCATACTGTGTGTGTTCCTTCAGGGAAAAATAAATGGGCATTAATTTTTACATACGATGCCATCCTCTTTGGACACTTAATATTTAAATTTAACCAAACAAATTCAACAGGAAATTTGTCAAAGTCTTCAACCCATTTTTTTACTCTCCATAATGGATTTACAACAGAACGATCTAAAAAACAAACATATCTTACATCAGGATCATAATAATTGTCTTTTGAAATTTCATCGTAATCATTAGTAATACAAGTAAATATGACCAATTTATTTTTTTCAATTAAATCTGCTTCAGATGTAGATATCTTATATCGATTAAGATCTGATTGATCAAATACTTTATTAGAACTAATGTAAAGTTTTGATGCTACTCCAAATATCCTACAAATATTTTTTTTAAAACTTCTAAATTCAAACATTTTTGGTCGATCTAATATCGCATATCCAGATCCATAATGTTTTACTCTAGTGCTTTTGGACATATCTACCAAAAGGTCAATACGATGTGCTTTTTTGATTTCCCATTCAGCTAAAGCACTAGAAATTTGATCTCGATTAACTCCAAGATCGTACCACTTTCTCCAACATTCAGACCAACGATTAATTTCTTCAGTTAATTTTCTATAGACAATACAATTAATTGTTTGATTATAATCAGATAATGGGTATCCATTTTCTACTATCTTCTTCGCCATAGAAACACATTGTTCCTCAGAAGAAAAACCATGATAATATAACTTTGAAAATTCTTCTAATAAATTTCTTTCTGCAGGATGTTTCTGCAAAATCAAATCATACTCAAGGAATTCAGTTTTAAATTTCTCAACAATTTCTTTAGTAATTGTATAAGAACCATCTATCCATAAAGTAATTTCTCCCTCATCAAAATAATGATGAGGGAGATGTTTTGGATGATAAGATTTCCTTACGGGGCATTCAATATTTAAATTAAGTTCAATGAATTCCCACGGACCTATTTTTTCTAAGTTGCCATCATAAAAACACACATATCTAATATCGGGATCATAATAATTCTCTTCAGATATTCGATCATACCCATTAGTAATGCAGGTGTAAATGATCACAGTTCGGATAACATTTTATCGGTTACGACACCAGGTTCTCTAAGAAACCAACCTGTTGCAATGTATTTATCAATAGGTCCAGTTAAAAATCCTCCCCTATGCATATGAGTATACGCAGCTGGCCATAAAACAATTGTGCCTTTTTTTGGATGAAGTGCTAATTTCTGATAAAGAAACTCTGTCGCACCACCATTCTCTGGTGGAATATCATTTAAATATACCATCCAAGTCAAGACACGATCTCTATACATAAAAGCACCATTTTCACAATGCCATTTATGATACCCACCACCTGCTGTGGTTCTTTGAATTTTTGTTGTCCACGACGAAACTGGATCATTGTTCTGAACCATACCAGTATAATATTTTGCATACTGTTCAAAACACTGTCCAATGAATGTATTCAATTGTATTGACACTTTCAAATCAACACACTCCAAATACAACTGCTCATCCTTTCTACTCATTTCTCTATCTGGAAATTGATCTTCACCAGAAGATTTCCATTGCTCTACTTCTGGTGTCATTTTTTCATTCATCCAACCATCAAATACTTTGATGATCAAATCACACAATTCATCTGGGACAGCATTTTCAAAAATGCCAATATGATCTACTAATTTCATTGCTGTTGATTTAAATATACCTGTGGTGGTATTCTACCACAATATTCATCAAGTTCCATAATTTGATCTACTTTTTGATCTGGACCCTGATGTTGCCAAAATTCTGCAAGAGCATTTCTACTATCTTTATGAAAGATATCAATGTGTTCTTCATGAATTGCAGATCCAAGATCTAATCTATAATTGAACAATGGGGTAGAATATCCTTTGCCACTATCAAGAATTAGATCTTCAGATACAGCTCTTGGTTTAATATTTTGATCAATCTTCCAACAAGATCCTCTATTGTGAAGTTTGAAAATTTTTTCTGCATGATGTCTAGTGATTAGATAACAGGCAGCAGAAAAATCATTGATAAACCTATGGTGTAACTTCAGTGTAATACCATTCGGATTAATGATTGTAAACTGACAAGTATCAAAATTAATTGGAAGTCTTTTTCTCACTTCTTTCCAAGTAAAGTTCCAATACTTAGCAGTAGAAAGATCAACATCATCTTCCATGATCATGATTTCTGGAAGATCTGTTTCATATAAAAAATATTTGATTGCATTCAAATGAGAAAGAACACAAGCAATCTCACCTTGATTCATGTTATGTGGAATTGTTCCCTTCAAATATGAAGTAGGATCATCTTCTTTACCATCAATACCAGAAATGCGATGATGATCATCAATCTCCCAATAAGTAAATTGATCCTCCATGTATTTCCTACGTTCTGGAAATCTATTAAGATTAATCCAAAGGCATTTAGGAAATTCTTTTAGTTTATATACGGATTTGTTCTTATCCACCAATCTTCTTCCCGTGAATAATACCTCGATTTGCCATATAAGTTTGATTAGTATAATATTCTAGAATTTTTTCTGGAGATATTCTTGACAAATGTTGAAATAGACTTCTGTTTTCTTCGATATGTGGATTATTAAACCAAGAGTTAGAAGTTCTCTTGTGTTCCAAATGATAAACTGCATCATCAATTCTTGCTACATGTGATAGTTGATTGAACCGAAGATACCGTTCATCATCTTCATACCCATACGATACGAAGTTTTCATTCTCCATACCTAAACGAATATATTCTTCGCGGTCAAAGAACTGACAGAACCCATACTTAGCATCCCAAACTTTTGTATCTGTGAATGCTAAAAAGTTAAAATTAGAGTTGATAAAATTGCTTGCTTGATCATCATCAAAAAATATTTGACGCTGATAATCACCATACCCATAAGGATAAACTACCTTGATGGGTTCTGGTTTTGCATCAGGAAATTCTGGATTTGAATACCCATTCAAGATCAAATCTACTGCTTGTCGATAGACATGTTTTGGAAGAATGATGTCACTATCATAGTTGACAACGATTGGCGTTTTAGCCATCAATATCATATCGTTGAGCAACCTTGTTCTATGGAAAACATACTGATCGGTTTCCTCAAACACATGCACAAGATTTTTAAGTTGATCCTCAGTTAATGCTTGTTTAATCTGAGGAAGAACAGATCTTTCAAACGTAGATACACTATCATACTCTTTTACAATGACAGTGGTATCAAAGTTGCGAAGCAAATAGATTAGGGTGGTAATAATATTACGCATCCTATCATCAGTTTCAATTCGCAATGGAATAATAAATGTCGCTTCTTTTAGTGAAATATATTCTTGCTCTAAAACTTCTAATTCCATTAGATTACCTCCCAGTTGTCACAGTATAGATCAGAAGTATCATGTGCTGCAGTATATCCTGTACCAAACCACTTATTTGGTGCAATAATACGCTTATTTTTATTTTCACACAACCAAGATCCCCACCAAGAGAATGAGGAATTAGCAATAATAAAGTCTGTGCATAGTGTCATCATGCACAAATCTGCTAAGTTATCGCCACCCTCAGAGATGAGGAACCTGTCATCAGTAAATACAGTCCCACACCATTCAGGATCGTCAGAAAAAACAATAACGTTACGAGAAGTATCAAATCTGGATAGTGCTTCATCGTAATATTCTTTTGGGCAAGGTGGATGATTGTCGGAGTTTACAAGATAATCTCCACGACGAACATGTAAAGCAATAGGTTCTTCTATGCTATCAATCAGTTCCTTACAAGGACCGTAAATATCATTCTTAAATTGAAAGTCTTCACGAATTTCTTTTTCAATATGAGAAAAATATTTTGTAGTCTGAAGATATCCGTATACATTATGCCCATCTGGCATATTATTGAATAGGTTCTCATCAAATTTAAATGAGGTTTCCTGCACATAAGGTCCAGGAACAACGGCAATGTTTGTAAGACCTGTTAGTTTAAATGCTTCAAACAGCTGATGATCTGTCCAAGGATCTTTGAAGTCGCTAGGTGGAATAGCAAAATCATATCCTCGATGAGCAGCAATACCGCGAAGCCCAGCATACTGAAACATCTGGTTTCCCAGACGACCATGACGACCTAGATGATTAAATCCAATCATTTATACTTTTCCTTCAAATACTCAATTTCAGATGGTAAAAGATGCTCTTGCAATCTTTGGGTTTGATTTTTATGTTCTCGATTAGAGATGTGATAATCAGTTAAAACTGCAGGTTCACCGTGATATTTATAGAGACGATAATACATATCACAATCCATGAGCATGGTAAGTTTTTCATCAAAAAATTCGTTGAGACCATTCCTCATCGCAAGAATAGAAGGAGAACTCAACGTGTTTACTCCTTCTAAAAGGCGATCATTATATTGTGGTAACTTAAAATTATAATGCGAATACCCACCATTGTTAGTATGAGCAAACCCAGTTACTGCCCATAATACATCATTTTGAAATGCTTTGTCAAGCTCTTCAACTAATGTTTTAGTTAAGATAAAATCATCTTGAAACATTACTTTTAGAACTTCTCCATCAGCATGTCCTAAAGCACAATTTGTATTTGCAGATATATTGCCCAGTAAATTGTTATTCTTTACATAATTAATTTCAAATAAATCTGCATACTCTTGGCAGGCTTCTAATACATCATCGTTAGATTGACTTTGATCTGAAATCCACACGTTGAAATCTTTACAAGTTTGCTGAGTTAATGCATGAAAGATTTCAAACAAATACTGTTTGGCTTTACCGTGACTTTCATAACACGGAATACAAAAACTTACCCTCATAGATCTAGAAGAAGTTGATATGCTTCACAATTACCGTGACGTAATGCATCACGAATTTCTTTATCTACACTTTCATGAATAAACCATTCTTCCATAGTACATCCAGTATTCCTTAGATTTTCTCCAACAAGATCATAACCATGCTTGACAAAAATTTCACGGTGAGCATAGATATCACCCCATCCACGATAAGCATCATGCTCATAGGTAACAGCATTAAATGATAATTTATCCAAAGGGAACTTCTTTAATGCTTCTAATGTAATATCAGGTGGTTCTAAATCAAATGAAAGATAATCCATATGTCTTGGAAGACCAAGAGTATCTACTGCCTCAACATAATCAAAGTCTAATGCATCAGTACAGAACAACTGCGTATTAGGTCTCAATCCTGATGTCCACATATCACAAAGTTCTTTTTCTAATTCAATAGAAAATCCTCGCCATCCATATTGTTCTTCAAGCAACCAAGTGTTATTACCAATACAAGGTTGTGCTCCACCAATCTCAATGAAAGTTCCTCCTTGCTTAGCATCATTAGTAACAAGGGCAAAAATATCTTGCCAGACTTGAGAATAATTTTTCTTCAGATCTTTCATCCCTTCAGGTTTTACCCGAAGAAACTCATAGTCTTTTTGAATATAATTAGTTTGATTAGATCCGTTGAGTGGCATGATTTTTCACGTCCTGAATAATTTGTCTAGTTAATCTGGGAACAACATCGTTAACACCATGAAACTGCTTGGCAATTTCATAATTTTCTTCAATTGCTGCTTGTCTACTATTATAATAGTCTTCATCAATATAGTCAAAGATATTTTCTAGATCCTTGATGTCATTGAAGGTGATGATACCATCCATATTAAACCAATCACCAATGTTTGGACAACCATAATAGATGGGAATAGTTTTACTCGCAAAGCAATCAATAATTTTCTCAGTAAAGTAATTCTTTTGCTGAGAATTTTCTGCTGCAATATGAAACATTGCGGTCTCAAAAAAATCATTTCGTCTTTCGTGGAATGGAGGAGATTTATGCTGATAAATTTCCAATCCATTGACTTCATCTAGACTAGCAAGTGCTTCATGAATTGCCAGTCTTAATTCATGTCCTGGTGCCTGACTTTTGCTGCTAGTAACAAAAGTAATGTGTGGTTTTTTATTGACTTTGAGATCTTTGAAATCTAACCAAGAAGATCCCCACGGAAATAATTCTGCAGTCTTATACTTATCTAAAATTGCTTGTCCAAAAGTATAAATTTTATCAAATGAATTAGCGTTTCTTAGAGCGCCTTCATTAACTGTTGGTGCAATAGCATAAGGTTCTGCAAGAAATAAAATTCTATAGTCAGCATCTGGATCAAAAGATAAATTATCAATTGAAATACTAACTGCAGTATTACCTAAATCAAGTCCCTTTTCTCCCCAAGGGTTCCACCATAATGGAAATATGTTTGCCTTCATCTGATCTCTTGAAAATGATAATGAAATCCAAAGGTTTCTTCTTCACTGTCTGGCAAAGTTTCTTCTCTGGCAAATTTAGATGCAACTTCTACGGGTGCAAATTTGCATCCGTTTTCTTCAAAAATGTGTCGATTATGAACACAAATGTTGCCGTCTTCATTATATAGTCCAGCATTCATATGCTTATAAAAATCTCCTACATTGACTTCCCAAGGCACTTCTACTTTGCTTGGAAGATCCAATAACCTTTTACTCCTTAATGAAAAACCCCCGTTACCAACACGTTGATTTTTACCCCAAGGATCCAGATATGCAGTTGGATCATCTCTCCAAGGTGCTCCAATATAATCATACTGAAGCCAATCATTATTCCATAACCAAGGACGAATAACGTATCCATCAGGATGAATAAGTAATGCATGAGATGTTTCTACATGCTTACCAAGATTATAGATGCAATAAAAATTGAAATCATTGATACTTTTTATTGGATAAGTCAACTCAAAAGTTGCTTGATCACAAAGACCTTCTGGTTTTCCTTTGCTGCCAAGAAACTTTACAGCACCCCATTCAATTTCTTCGCAAGATTTATTGACAGCATATACCGCATCGGGTATATCAATGTCTGCCAACATCAATAATGTTACGTCAGGAATTTTTAGCACGTTTTACAGCTCGATTGAATACTGAATATAAGTCTAACAGATTGTTGTCTAGATTTCTAGCCCGATCATAAAGATCTTCGTTATTTGTAAGCAGTGTTTTAGTAACTTCTGCATAATCATCTACCCAAAGAACAGGATAATCTTTGTATAGTTCCTGCAGGTACGGAGTTCTTTTCATAATAGGAACTCTTTTTAGATAAAGAACTTCCCAATTCCTATGACAATCTACACCATTTCCTTGAGGACAAATCATAAACTTATGATTTTGAATTTGTTTGCAATAGATATCGTAAGATACTCTGTTATCTACAGTTGCATACTTCAACTTTGCAAATTTTTCTCTAATATTACCACGTTCACTAATATTTGTATGCTCAGCGTGATTAATATAAAGAAGTTTTGTTGGATTTACATCACGCTCCATTGCTTTATGCAAAATAGCAATACGATTATCAGACGGATGAATAATACGCTGAACACCATATGGAAAAGGATGAACTTTGCCACTAAATCCAATGGCATTTACACCATAAATTGCCTTTACATTGTCGGGAATTTGATCATGAATATCTTTGCTGATCGGTGTATCTTCTAGATTAGTAAAAATGATAAAATTTGTGTTTGGAAACGCTGCACATGTTTCTAACATGTTATTGGTTTCAAGCAGTGCATCAACCCAACGCTGGTCTTCATCGTTAGTGCATTTAATTGATCTATTATAAAGTCGAATGTTATCGATAAAGACAGTCATCCATTTTTTATCCTTCACAAGTTCAACAAACTCTAGATTAGATGGATCTGCTTGTTTCATGAACGATCCAGGCACACGACCAATGCACCCAGATTGATCACCAAAAGAATAATCGCAGTGATTAGAAACTGCTACGCCTTCAATAATGTTCACTTGATATACTTTGCTAACTTATCTTTATTTTTAATGATGTACTCTGGGAAAGTATCATCAATAGGAACAACTTGTGGGGTGTAAAGATAATCTCTACCAAAAGGATCAATGCCCTTTTCAATACGTTCTTCCATACTGTCCCTAAATTGTGGAAGATTATTTTCCTGATGTTCATATGCATCCATTTTTGCACGAACAGTATCAGCATCACCAAAGAAACTCCAGTGCCAAGATCCATCTTCAACTTTCCATGCATCTTGATGCGACTGTCTGAGTTTATCTACACTCATAGTCTTTAGCATCTTCATGGTAGAAACTCTTGTCCCCATCCACTCCTTCTCGCACAGAAGATTTAGATAGTAATAATAAACTGGACCCTTGAGAACATAATGATTAATTGGATCAAACCATTCATCAATCGCTTTGATTGCTTCTGGATTGGCAATCTCATCAGCATCACTAGTCAAGATAATATCATCATCTTGTGCGTGATCTAACAAAGCATAGATTGCGCTATCTTTATGGAAACATGCACGCTGATAATGAATTGGAAGTTTATAGATATCATCTTCCATCATACTTCGATGATATGGTACACCTTCCCAGTATTTTTCTAAGGTCTCATTGTTATCATCTAAGACGTGGTGAATAATTTTATCTTGCCATTTCTTGAAGCGTTCTTTATTCTCTGCAAAGTATAATGGTTTTTTCTTTCCAGTGAAAGTAATCGTAGATTCATTGATAACAAAATAATCTACTATATCACCCAGGATATTCATCCTAAGTTCCAGTAGATCGAGTTCATTATAGAAGGTGAATGTATCAAAAATTTTCATAAAACATATTCAAGAATAAAATTCCTCTGATCTTCAGTATTTGTCCACTCACCAACTTGAAGATAATCATTTAACTTTAGTTGACAGACATTGATATCTGTACCTACAAGCATACTATAATTTAGATGCTCTGTCAACATTAGATCTGTACAATAAAAATTCTGCACATGTTCACTGCACAATGCAGCAGCAACACAAAATGTTCCTACACCAGAATTTGCTAAGTTTTTTGCCGACATTAGTGTTGCAAAATCTTCAGCAACAGATGAAGATTGTACTATTACCTTTGGGTTTTGTCTAAGAACTTCAACAATGGGATTGTTTTTGTCAGGTTCCGTAACGACAATTGCTCTTTCAAAATTGGAAAGTAATTTGTTGTAAAAATCAAGAGGATTAGGAGTATACTGATGCCCGTTAGGATGAACTTGGTCAAAAATATCTCCACTCCTAATGTGAATAACAACAGTATCGTCAGGTATAATTTGCCTTGGTGGTATCTTAAGATGTGGTGCAATGTGTTCTTTACAGATCCTACGCATATTGCGATAAATGTGGTCAACTGGAATATTGACTTCTTTGTACGGACCTTCCCAATAGAAGAACTTTGATGATAACTCTTGAGTGCTGTATCCAAACGATTTCTGGTATTTGGAGATAATCTCATGATCAATACTTTCAAACTGCGTCATCAATAACTCAGCAACCATACATCCAACAGCACACTGTTGAATGTTATTACCAAGTCTTCCATACCAATGTGAAATTTTTACTGACATACAAATAAACTTCTTGCTTCAGCACCCTCAGAAATGAATGGACCCCAAAGTGTTTCTGGAATAACCGTAGGATCTACATACCAATCTTCATAAGGATTATTACCATTACATACATCAGCAGCAACTAATTCAAATCCTTTAGACTTCAAAAATTCTCTTGACAGTTCTCTTGCTTGAGGACCGTCTTTATAGACATCAGTTTCGTATGTGATCACAGAAACTTTATATTCATCAAAAGGAATTCTAGTTAGGATCTTATAAGTTGTCATTGCAGGTTCACAATCAAGTGAAAGATAATCAATTGTTTTATCTTTCCACCTACGACCATCTAGTTTTTTTTGAAAATCAAAGACAGTACCATCTGCATATTCACATTTATTATGGCGAACTGTGTTAAACAACTCAACCATCTCCTTATCAATTTCAACAGAAATTCCTTTCCACATGAACTTATCTTCTAAAAGAAAAGTATTATTGAATTCTACTGGATGATTTGCACCAACTTCAAGATACTTACCACTACGTTTTCCTTGAAGCATTGTTAAGACAAACAAGTCTTGGTATGCTTGAGAAAAGTTTCTTTTAATTTTTTCTACCCCAGGAAAGGGGTTGTTCAGTGCATCAAGTTCTGCGTCGTAATGTGTATTCATCAGTTTTCAGTATATACCTTCTTAAGAATTTGTTCGTTAATCCACTTGTAAGTTTTAGCAATTCCTTCTTCAAGGGTCATGGAGTAATCCCATCCTAGTTTTTCACGGATAAGATCATTGTTTGAGTTGCGACCACGAACACCAAGAGGACCATCGATATGCTCTTTATCAACAAACTTACCAGCAACTTTAGCAGCAGTTTCTACAAGTTGATTAATGGTGACCATTTCTTCAGATCCAATATTCACTGGACCCATAAAGTCACTGTCCATCAAACGACGAGTTGCTTCGATACATTCATCAATATAAAGGAATGAACGAGTTTGTTTTCCATCACCCCATACTTCTATAGATCCACCCTCTTTTGGAAGGTAGGCAACTTTGCGACAAATTGCTGCAGGAGCTTTCTCACGTCCACCTTCCCAAGTTCCTTCGGGACCAAAGATATTATGATATCTGGCAACACACACAGGAATATTATAGTTGCGATGATAGGCAAAATAAAGACGTTCCGAAAAAAGTTTTTCCCAACCATATTCACTGTCTGGATCAGCTGGATAAGCACTTTCTTCACGACAATCTGGATTATCAGGATCGAGTTGATTGTGCTCTGGGTACATACAAGCAGAACCAGAATAGAAGATTTTAGTACGGTTAACACCATACTGTTCATTCATCTTTGCCTGTTCATCAAGAACATTCAAGTTAATCGATACTGAGTTATGCATGATATCTGCATCATGCTCTCCAGTAAAGACGAAACCAGCACCACCCATATCAGCAGCAAACTGATAGATTTCATCAAATACTTGAATATATCGATAAGGAACCGAGTTATAAAAATTTCCTTGTGTTCCTTTCCACTGAAGACAACGTGCAACAAAAGTCTTGTCTCTAAGATCTCCCGTTACAAATTCATCTGCTTCAGTTGAAGAAAATTCTGGTCTCTTTAGATCAACTCCACGTACCCAATATCCTTCAGACTTGAGACGTTTGACCATGTGACTACCGATAAAGCCACCTGCACCAAGAACTAGTGCTTTCTTAGTATACTGTGTCATACTGGATGCCATTGTAAATTGTTTTTAGTATAGTTTTCAACAACCTCCTCTATGTAGTCAATCATTTCACGAGTAATAACTGGACTACACCCAAGGAAGAATACATTATCCAACACCTTAGAAGCGTTAGGATAGTTTGATGCTGGTTCGATGTGACGATATCCAGGATGTGCAAGAATATTACCAGCAAAATAATTTCTTGTCTGAATACCATGCTGTTCTAAATATTTTACAAGGTTCGGTTTACCGTCCTCATAAACAATAGGAACTCCAAACCAAGAAGTTTCAGCATGTTCTTTTTCTTCAATAACCCTTGCACCAGGGATCTTAGAGAAGATCTCATGAAGTCTAGTTTTATTGAGACGACGGATGTTGTGTATCTCGGTCTGCTTCTCCAACTGTACAAGACCAATAGACCCCTGCAAGTCGGCAGGCTTGAGGTTGTATCCTTGGACGCCGAAGACATACTTATGATCGACATCCTTGTCGTACCCTTCCAACCAGCGGTCGAAGCGATTACCACAAACACCGTTGGGCAGTTTATTTTGGGATCCTACACAGTAGCATCCACGACCCCACCAGGCAAAAGATCTAGCGATCTGGACAATCTCTTCAATGTTAGAGGAAACCATTCCTCCTTCGATAGTACTGATATGATGCGCTGGATAAAACGAACACGACGCTGCGACGGCATGTTTGGTAAGAAGATCGCCTCTCCACCGACTGCCAAGACTATCACAGTTGTCAGCGATGTACTCAAGGTTATACCTGTGGATAATATCGAGAAACTTATCAAAGTCGTAGGGATTTCCCAAGACAGGTGAAGAAAATACAGCTTTAGTCTTAGTTGTAATCTTTTCACGGATCTGGTCTAGGTTCCAGTTCAGATCACTATAATCAATATCAACAAAAACTGGTTTCAATCCATTCTGGATAATGGGATTGATCGTAGTTGGAAAACCACAAGCACAGACAATAATTTCATCGCCGTCCTGCCAATCAAAATATTTCTTTAATGCAGCAATCATCACCAAGTTCGCTGAAGAACCTGAATTCACCATGACGGAATGCTTGAACTCAAACATTTTAGAAAATGCTCGCTCAAACTTATTGACCTCTTCTCCAGCAGGCAACCACTTACCCTCTAGTAAAGTTGTAATTGCTGCAGCAACTTCACGTTCATCCCAATAGGGACCAGAATAAAAAATCTGATCCCCACGTTTCCAATTCTTATTCGCAAGATATGGAAACAGGGTTTCACCTTCACGCTGAAGTTGTGAAATAAAATTTGTTACTTTGTCGTTTACAGACATAAATCTTTGACAATAAATTCTAAAGAAAGTTTTGGTTCAAATCCAAGTGATTGAAGTTTTTTTGTGTCCATCCAGAAGTTTTCTGTCTGAACATTCTTATGGAACACGGGGGGTTCCATATTCGTAATCTTACCTTTTGACTTTATATAGTGGTTGGCAAGATGAATGATTTCACCAACGGATGTTGGTTTTCCAGATCCAATATTATAAATTTCGTTCAAGTTACCTTTGTCAATAACTAGTTTAATAGCACGACAAACATCTTGAACATGCATTATATCACGGCAATGTGATCCATGATTATAAAGTTTAATATCATGATGAAGTTTTAGTTCATCAATCAACCAAGTAATAGCATTCTTTTTCCTAGATGCTTTTTGATCGCCCGCTCCAAGAACATTACACAAACGAAGAATGCGATACTTCATTCCATATGTCTCTGCGAACGACATGATTAGTTGTTCTGCACAGCGTTTAGTAATGGAATAAAATCCTGTTGGTTCACAACGTGCATCTTCTTTTGCTGGCATGTATGGCGTTTTGCCATACACAAACCAGGAACTAATAAAATTAAATGTAATGTCTTCAGATCTACAGTGATCTAACACTTCACATAGGACTTTTAGATTAGTCTCTACATCAAGTGTAATTCTATCATGAACATTATAATTGTCAACTGTAGAGATAAAATATAGAATATCTTTTGTCTTGGGTTTGCGTTCATCACGTTGCATTTCTATGCAACCATCATACATCTTTCTAAAGTTTCCACCTACAAACCCAGTGCCACCATATAAAGAAATCATTTTTTTAGATACCAATCAACAGTCATTTTAAGTGCTTGATCAAAATCAAAGTGTGGGATCCAACCAGTTCGTTGGGTGAGTTTTTCAAAACTCATGCCATATCTTTTGTCTTGTCCAGGACGATCTTGAGATACTCCAATCAAACTATGTGGTTTACCAAGAATATCTAAAATCTTTTTGGTAACATCAATATTTCTCAACTCACATTCACCACCAATATTAAACCGATCATTCATTACACGTTGCTCTTCAAGCATCCAAATAGCACGGCAATGATCATACACATATAACCAGTCTCTAATCTGCTGTCCACCACCATACATGTAAGTTACTTCATCCTTTAGTGCATTAAAGATTACCTTTGGGATAAGTTTCTCAATGTGTTGATGAGGACCATAATTATTGCTACAGTTAGTAATGAGGTAAGGTAGTCCATAAGTGTTGTGCCAGGTTCTGACATAATGATCGGAAGCTGCTTTACTGGCACTGTATGGATTCCTGGGATCATAAGGAGTTTCTTCTGTGAATAATTCTGTGTCTTCGTATTCTAGTGATCCATAGACTTCATCTGTAGAGATGTGATGAAACTTTTGAATATCAATTGCTAGACTAGCATTTAGAAGATTGATAGTTCCTACAACATTAGATTCTAAAAATGGTCGATAGTTCTTAATAGAATTATCAACATGACTTTCTGCAGCAAAGTGAAAGACTTTGCGTGGTTTATATTTTTTAAAAATATAGTCTACATGATTTTCATTTGTAATATCGCACCAAACAAACTCAAACTGCGGATCATCAGGAATAAACCCAAGATCCGCAGCATAAGTTAGATTGTCCAGAACGATGACTTTCTCGTTAGTAACCTTCCTCATATAATGAAGAAAGTTACTGCCGATAAAACCTGCACCGCCAGTAACTAAAAACATCAGTCCGTGTAATACTCACTACCTATTCTACCATAATCATCTTCCAATCGCACAATGTCATCTTCATGACATTTATCTCCATATTGAACTTCTATAAAAAGAACTCCATCATCACCAGCAGTCATGCGGTGACGGGAGTTGATTGGAATTTGAAAATGTTTGCCAGCATACACCCATTCAGTATACTCGTTTAGTTGAACTAAACCAGATCCTTCTACAATGACCCAATGTTCCATTCGATCATTGTGGTACTGAAGGGAAAAGCGTGCGTTTGGATTTACATAAATCCGCTTCACCTTATGGTGAGGACCATCATCGATATTTTCATACCAACCCCATGGTCGCTCCCTTCGTACACATGTACAATTCATTTTCTTAGAAATAATTTTTCAGGCTCGCCACCAATTCTTTGACTGGAAATTGGAAACCAGGCGGAGAAAAATTCCCCATCCGCACCAACGGCATTTTAGAGATGACGTAAACTCATAGGGGTCATAATTGACTCCACCACTTGATTTTTAGAAAATCAAGAAAACAAATCTATCAGTTTCGCAATTTCGTTTATGGAAAAAAATCCACATAGCACTAAAACGTCGTAAAGTTTAAGTTTAATTGCAAAAGGTATTGATAGAATACCACCAACACACTTGATAAGTAATCCATAACGAAAGTCTCCCCATAACATGATTTGATAACCAACTATGAGGAGAATATTGCCTATGTATCTTAGTAGACTAGATTTAGGCATTGGGTTGCTCCCGACCAGGGTTTTTATAGTCTCTCCATGACTTACACTAGAACACCTGCGTCCATAAGATCATATTCTACATTGTCAAGGATTACGTTGTAATCTTTTTCCGCATCGTCATAGAAGTATACGTTGCGAGACTTGTAGTATTTATAAAGCTTTTCGTAAAGTTTAGGATACTCTTCATCAAGATAAACAGTTCCTTCGACGGCAGCAGTAAGTTTTTTGATGTCCGTCTTGAACTTAGAAAAGAATGGACTGCGAGACATTTGTTGTTGAATGTTTACTGTTCTAGTATAGGATAAATGCCTTGGTATGTCAAGGCAATCGGGGTGACAGGATTTGAACCTGCGACATCTCGCTCCCAAAGCGAGTGCTCTACCAAACTGAGCTACACCCCGTGGTGGAGAATAGCGGACTCGAACCGCTGACAGCCTGCTTGCAAAGCAGGTGCTCTACCAACTGAGCTAATTCCCCAAGGCGGAAGCGGTTGGATTTGAACCAACGGTGCTACTAACACGGCAGTTTTCAAGACTGCTGCCATAAACCACTCGGCCACGCTTCCATTCATTATCATCCCAATGTCTTACAACGCCTGCAATAATAAATGCATTAGTCATAAAATATGTAGTGAAGATAATAGTGCGGATGATTGCAATATAATCTGCTTCATGATTTTTATCAGAAGATTTCTCACCTAATGCTTTGCACCAAAGTCTCCACATCAACGGATTTCAAATTCAAGTTTTTTAATTTTTCTTTGACGCCTTGCTTCTTGAAAAGCAAGATCATCTTGACTTAGTATACCAGTTTGCTTTTGCTTTGTCAAGCCTTCTGTGACAACGATTTGAGAAAGATCTACTGCTGAAATCTTGTCACCATAAATCGTTGCCTGATTTGGGCATCCGCAAACTATTCGCTTTGAGGAGCTCTTCAACTCCTTGCCGCATGACTTGCAGCGTATCGTTAATGTGTTTGAGTTCATTTCTAATATCGTCTAACTCTTCATGAATATCTTGATGATGAAACCTCAAAGGTTTTTGAATAATTTTTTTCAGTTTAGATGGTTTCATTTCAAAGTTGCTTTTGGTTATTTAGGCTATCGAAAAATTCTTTGCTTACAATTTTTGGATTATAACCTGGATAGAATTTTTTTGTAATAACCCCAATACCCATTGCAGTAATAGCACTGTCACAAAGTATCCAAACAGTTTTTGTATTACAATCCACTACATGTGGAAGAGGAAATTTATCTTTCATGTACTTATTATATCATGGGTGATGACAGGATCGAACTGCCGACCGCCTCGGTGTAAACGAGATGCTCTACCGCTGAGCTAATCACCCTGGAGCGAAATATCGGATTCGAACCGATGACATTCAGCTTGGAAGGCTGACGTTCTACCACTGAACTAATTTCGCAAGGTGTCGGTGAAAGGACTTGAACCTTCACGGGATACCCCACTGGAACCTAAACCCAGCGCGTCTACCAATTCCGCCACACCGACAAAAAAATGGGACTTACACAGCCATTGGCACGATGCCCATCGCACTTCCTTCACACTTGAATATTATAGCATTGTTCCCCAAATCTGTAAAGACCTTCTTGGATAAGGTGCTGTACTTGAAACTTGTGTCACAGAATGACTTTCTGCTTCTGTATTTATTACTAATGTTCCTGGTTCAGGACATAGTGCATGGAGTTTCATTTCATTGTCTTCCCACAGAAATAATCCTCCCCACTTTTTATTCCACTCATTCAAATATAAGGTAGCACCAAAAGCATAATTTGCATCTGTGTGCCAACGAATACCAGAATTTTTTAACCATACATTATAATTAACTGTTAATTTATCGTGTGGTGGTAAGTGTGATGATAATTCCTTTTTTATTTCTCGTTCTAAAAGAAAAGATACATCTGCAGATAAACAAATGCCAGGAATATCAACAAACAATCCTTCATCCCAGGTAGTTTGATTAGAAGACCATGCACGTTGGGATATTAATGCATCTATTTCTTGATTACAAGCATTTAATAATTCATTTTTAATTGAGTTTTTTATAATTTTCATCAGGAGTTCTAAAATATTCGCGCAATTTTTCCATATCAAGTTTTATACTACCAAAATATGTTTCGTAATTCAATATACTATATTTTGTTATTTTGTGTTTACCTTCACTTATACTTAAAAGTCTAATATTTAGAGTGTTAACTTTCTCTTCAAGTTCTAAAGAGAAATTTATTTGTTCCCAAATAACCAAATATATTTCAGATTTAATTTGATCAAAAACTAATTCTGAATGAAAATATTCATTGGAAATAGATGAATACTGCTTAGAATTGATTTGTAAATCATTAATTCGTAATAAATCAATTCTTCCTTGGTGATTATATGCATCATCTTCTAGAACAAATTTGTCCTTCATGATTATAGTTTTATTATAAACTGGCATAGAAACTTCTAAACCATCATTAACTATTTTTACATCAAAGTAATTATCATTTTTTTTATATAAAGTTTCTGAAAAATTTTTATCGCTTGCTTTATTTAAAAATACAGGTCCTGTAGTTTCATTGCTACCGAAATTACTTACAATATCTCCAATTACTCCAGTTTTATAATAATTATCTACCCATTCAGATTTTATATAAGATAATATATGAATATTTGTACGAGAAAAAAAGTTAGATTTTATTTGTTTAAAGATTGCTTCACACACTGAAGCGTCACAAGTTGCTATATGATCTACCCCACCAACATCATTACAAAATTCAATCATCTTTAGAATTTTTTCCTCAAATGTAAGAGTTTCATTAGAAGTTTTTTTTGTGGTAAAAGTAGTAGGATTAATTCTAGGAAAGTTTTGAATTAAATAAAAATCTGTAACATTTTTACAAATAATTGCGGGCATCAAATAGCAAAAAATACTGCTTCCGTGATTAAGACTTCGTGTATTAAGATATTTTCCATAAAATTGCTTACTGTTTCTATACATCAATGAGTATAAAAATTCATGCGTATGAAGTATGCACTTTGGAGGTCCAGATGTTCCACTTGTTAAACTTTTAGTTAAAACAAATTCTTTCTGCGATATAACCGTATTACAAATTTTAGATTTATTTTCAGGCTCTGGTGCGATGGGGCTTGAAGCTCTTTCTCGTGGGGCATCTTTGGTCCATTGCGTAGAAAAAGATGATGCAGCGGCAAAGAAAAAAGCCGAAGAAGATGAAGCCAAAAAGAAAGAAGATGCTGCGAAAAAACCAGAATCTTTAGAATCCCTAATGGCG
>ERZ807358.14-NODE-14-length-19947-cov-5.286512_pt1 | contig 19947 bp, 18 predicted proteins | sample MGYA00521254_ERZ807358 | MGnify/ENA primary metagenome ERZ807358 (study PRJEB31431, sample SAMN03801314) | freshwater metagenome | biome: Freshwater; feature: Lake; material: Water | place: Canada:St Catharines | collected 2012-08-09 | depth 1 m m ...
AATTACAAACTTGTTTCGCCTCCAGTTTGGAGAGAAAGTCATGATATCCTAGAAAAACTAAGACTAGGAATGTACAGATCATCAAATTGGTTTTATAATATCATCACAAGATCGCCAGACTTTCAAGATTATTACTTTGGACAAAGTATAAACAAACAATTAACTTTATCCAATGAGGTTGAAAATATTCCCAACAAGATTGACACCTATTCGTCAAGAATTATACTGGGAGTAATCGACACAGGAACATTATCTGCAAAAGGTGATTTAACTACACCACAATATCAACCATTGTTCCAGTCTCAAGGAATTGCAAGATATGCATCACTGTTTTCACAAACCTTGTCGATAACCGTGCCAATGAATATCCGTTTAAGAGTTGGGGAAGTAATATTCTGCAACTTTTCTAAGATAAATAAGCAAGAATCAGATTTTGGTTCCGATCCTAGTTCAGGATACTATATGATCAAGTCGTTGGCACATAAATTTTCTTCAAGAGGCGATTTTACTGGATTGACTTTAGTAAGAGATTCCTACGCACAACTAACATGAGAACCATCGAAGACCACATAGAAAAGGATACCACAGATCTTTATGATCCTGGTATTTCTTCACAACGACGCCGTTTTCTAGAACAAGAACTAGAAGACTTGAAAATATATCAGGCAAATCATCCTGGTGAAGATCACGATCCAACTCCTTTTGAGGTTTATTGTGATCTAAATCCAAATGCACTTGAGTGTAGAATTTACGAAAACTGATGCTGGAGCAACGCCTATCTAAGATCAACTTTATCGGAGAAGATGGATTTCACTGGTTCATCGGACAGGTAACAGCTGATCCTAGTTGGCGAGAATTTAGCACAAAATATGGTTATCGAGCAAAAGTCAGAATCTTAGGTCGTCATCCAGCATCTAATGAAGTTCCTGATAGTGAATTACCTTGGGCACATTTTCTAGTACCACCAAATCTTGGTGCTGGTAAAAACTTTGGTGGTACTAGTTTTGGTTTGCAAGGTGGAGAAACTGTTCTAGGATTTTTCCTAGACGGTGATGATATGCAGCAACCCATCATTTTGGGTGCATTGTTTAGTGGTGAGGCAGAAAAGAACCTTGTTGCTTGGCAGAAATCTGTAGATAAAGGCACAAGTGGATTTCTACCAATTGATTTTAACAGACAATTAAAATATTCAACTGCAGTAAGACCTGCTACTGGAGGATCTCCAACAGGGAATGGAGTTCCTGGTGGTGGTAAAACTGCAGACGGTAAAGAAAGTCTTCAAGGAAAGCAAAATAACGAAGTAAAGAAAAAGATTGTAGGACGCGCTAAAAAATGTAAAGGTGGTAAGGGATTTTTGTGGGAAGTTTCAAGAGCCCTAGCATCTTTTATTGAAGTAACTAGAGATCTGATCAATTATCAACAAGGATATATTGATCCTATTTTAGGACAAATTGCTGACATTGGATCTTTAATTGGACAAACATCAGACTTGATTGCAGGAGCATTTTCTCAGTTAATTCGATTGGCGAGAAAGTATATGTTCCAAAAAATTTATAATGGTGTAAAAGATTTATTGAATTTCCTTGTTCCAGACAGTCTTTTGAAAGATATTGCAATTAAAAAATCGATGGATACCATCTTTTGTTTAATTGAAAATATTATAAAGGGACTTAAAAAATTCATTAGTGATTTCTTGCTACAGATGCTCGGGAAAATTATCAATATTCCACTTTGTGCTGCGGAACAATTCATCGGTGGACTTATTTCATCCATTGGTAATGAAATTCAAGAAGCAATCGGACCAGCAATGGATGCTATCCAGCAAGTCATTGGATCTATTGGTTCGTTTACGGGATATATGGCTCAAGCAATTAATTATGCTCAAATTGGATTGAATTTCTTAAAGTGTGAAGGTGAAATTTGTGAACCAACACCATACAACTGGGCAATAAATTTTGGACCAACACCACAAGAAGTTGCAGATTTTAGAAGAACAATAAGTCTTTCTGGTAGAATTAATAATCTTAAAAAAGATGTTTCAAATACTCTTGAAGGATGGTTTCCTAAAGATGAAGTTGGTGATGAAGTTGTTGATGGTTTGGTTAAAGAATGTGATCCATATAGTCTTGTTTGTGGTCCACCAGGAGTTCTTATCTTCGGTGGCGGTGGTGCTGGTGCTGCAGCAAGAGCAGTTGTTAATAGTCTAGGACAGGTTGTTGGCGTAAATATGCTTGATGTTGGATTTGCTTATTCTGGAAGACCATTTGTTCAGTTTGTTGATGCTTGTGATAATGGATATGGTGCTACTGGACAGGCAATCGTAGAAAATGGTCAAATAACCAATATTGTCATGCTTGAAACTGGTAGTGGATACATTCCAACATCAGAAATTACTCCAGACAATCAGGGTGAAGATGTTGTTGGACAACTCAATAGTGTTCAAATCGTTAACACTGGTATCGGTTATTCGGAAGATGATATGATTGAAAGCGAATGTGGTGTGCTTAAACCAGTTTTAGATGGTGAGGGTAGAATTATTGGTGCTAATATTATTTCATCTGAACTTGGATGTACAACTCTTCCAGACTTGTCAATAAATAGTGCCACTGGTGTAGGAGCGATTATTAGACCTGTTATGAAGTATGTTAGAAGAAGTGAAGTTAACGTAAGTGTTCCACCAGAAAAAGTTATTCGTGTTGTAGATTGTGTAAGTAAATGACATCACCACCAATTATAATTAATAATCCAGAACACGGATTTCTGGAAATTGGCGAAGAAACCGATGATAAATGTCTAAGAAAACATCATGTTCAACTTGGTGGTGGATCTGGAGCAGCATTGCACATTTATAAGGATGGCGGATGGTGTTTATGGGCTAAGTCCAATGATAAAGGATCTACTTTAATTCAAGAAGGAACTGGTCCTATCAATATTGTTTCTGATGGAGATATCAATATTGAAGCGAAGGGTGATATATCAATGCGAGGAAAAAACATCATCATGGAAACAACAGGATCTGATGGTGATGTTGTTGTAAACTCAAAGCATAATATAAGACTTGATGCTGACAATAATGTCACTGTTATTGGAACGAATATAACTACTAGAGCATCTCACAATATGCTAAGTCATTGTGATGGTTGGAACATTATATCAGGTAATCCAGTGTTTTTGTTAGAAAGAAAAACCAAACTTATTCCAACTTCAGTTTCAGATCTTGTAAATACATTATTAGGAGAATTGGTCTTCGGAGGATAGTATGGCATTAGCAGGAGAACTTTCAGCAGGTAAATTATACGTTGGACCAGAAATACCAACCAGATTAGACCAATCTGCGTTAACATTAGATGACGATGCAAATCCATTTGCAGGTACTTTAGCTGTTGCTGGACCTGCATTTTTCGGTGCTCCCACTAATATTGGATTTGCTCGTGCTGCAGTAAACATTGGACCAGCAATTGCTCCATTTAGTCCAGGAATTCCTAGTTTAGGATTGGATGTTACTGCAGGAACTCAACATACAGGTTACATGAATAACCTTGGTTTGAGTAATTTCTTTGGCATGTCCAACAAACTTGGTATTTTGAACAAAATTGGTATCAACAATGCACTTGGCTTATCGAACAGAACAGGGTATAATGTAGCAGTAGGTGGCGAAACAAACACCCAACCAGTCCAAGAAGACACTTGTGTTGCTAAAACTTCAGCAGCACCACTTTATACACATTATGGGAATATGCATGTGAACGGATCTTTTTCTGCAAATAGCAAAGCATTTGAAATCGAACATCCTTCAAAACCAGGTAAAAAGTTGTATCATGGTTCATTAGAGGGTCCAGAACATGGAGTTTATGTTCGTGGACGAGTAACTACAGATGGCATTATTGAACTTCCAGAGTATTGGAAAGATCTTGTAGATCCTGAGACAATCACTGTTCAACTAACACCACATCGTTTTTATCAAGAACTTTTTGTTGATCATATTGAATGGGGCGTTAGAGTTGTTGTTCGTAATTCTAGTGGTGGTGCTATTGATGCGTACTATTTCGTTCAGGCAGAACGCAAAGACATCGAAAAACTTCAAGTCGAGGCTTGACATCCGAAAACTGCCGTGCTATGATGGAACCTGATGAGCAATCACCATGGATCTTCACCTGACTGACGAATACATTGAATGTGTCAAGATAAATATTAGTAACAGGACGTTTTATCTTCACGGCACTGACGGGTCCTATGAAGAAGTGCGTTGCGAAACACCAGATCAATTCTTGAGTGTGCTAGAGTTTACTAAAACACATTCAACGGGAGTACGTATCGAGTATGTCGCAGATTAGATGCCCCATGTGTGGTCATCTATGTAATGGTAAAATTGAATTTGGGTCACACATCAAAAGATGTCAAGAAGCAGACACAAAATTTAAATTTAATCCAAGAAAAAATTCTAAACCAAGACCAAAGCATTGAGTACGTGGGACCGTTGCTTATTGGTTAAAGCCGTCGCCTTATAAGCGGCAGAACCGAGTTCAATTCTCGGCGGTCCTACCATGGGAGCGTGGTGAAACTGGTAAACACAACAGACTTAAAATCTGTCGGGCGTAAAGTCCTTGTCGGTTCGATCCCGACCGTTCCTATTTTCTAAATATATGAGAACTGTCATTATAAAATGTTGTATAGAATTGCTATAAAAACTCACAACGGATCAATATACTATTTAACTAGTGATGATGATGCACCAGAAACAGATGTTGAAATTAATCTTGAGGAAATACAATTTCTTTCAAAAATAAATCCATCCCATGCACATACATTTAGTACTAAGGAATTAGCAAAAGAAGTTTGTAAAAATCTTCCATATCCATATAATGAAAAAGCATCTTTAATTGAAACTCCATCTAAAGAAAGTCTTATTATAGTAAGATTATATTATCGCATTGTTACAAAACGATTTAATATGATAAATTATATTAGTAATGATAAGAAATTTACTAAAAATATTGAACCTCAGACAGCATCGTTTTCTAGATTAGAAGATGCTGAAGAATTTTTTAATTCATTATCAAAGTTTACTAAAAAAACATCATGTATTATAGAAGTATGGGATTTTGGTCCACCAGATTATGAGTTCAAAAATTACTTTATAACAAAAACTGGAGAAAAAACTGAAGAGTTTCCTTTAGGATAAATTATTCTTCAAAATATCTTTGATTATTAAGATCTTCAAGAGCACTAATCAAAGTGCTCTTTTTTTGTATCTGAGCGTCTAACTGTAATTTTGCAGTTTGATATCCATATCTTTGTAATTCATAAGATGCTCGTGCTTCTTTAATAACGTTGATCTGTACAATAACAGCATCTCTTTCTGCACGATAAGTTGTCAAACTGTTATTGAGTGTTGTGATAGAATTTGAGTATCCTACACAATCTCCAATAATCGGTGTTGTAAATCCAGCATAAGTTCCGATAGAAACTTGTGTCACTGCATCATAAGTTCCGACACCAACATTGTTTGAAGCAAGTTCTTGAGTGCTCTTTGAAAAGGGATTTGGTGATGTAAATGACCAAGAATGAAGAATAACACGATCCTCAACAACGTCTACAACTGCAGCAGAAGTTGTTCCACATCCGATAACGTTTGCTTGCTGTCCTAAGACTAGGATTTGGTCTTGAATATTTTTAATTTGATTATTGATTTCTAAAATTCTAGTATCCAATCCTTTTGTTGCTGGATCAAATCTATTGATCTGTTCGTTTATTCCTTCAATAACATATTCTGGATCTTCATCGTCTGCAGTTCTTATTTCAATACCAGAAATAACCTGATCAAGTTGTTCTTTTTGCTTGTTATCTTGAGCAACTGATTTTTTATATGATGAAATCAAATATTCTGTCTTTGGACCACTTGCCATAGTATAAATACAATGAAGAACGGTGTCTCAGTATTTATAGGTAATGCCACTAAGTAGACTGGAAAATTTTCTCAAAAACGTTCAGGGAAGTGTAATATACGTCAATCCCGAAGAACTTGACGCAACGGATGATATCAGTAATACTGGTAATTCAAGAGCACGTCCTTTCAAGACTATTCAACGTGCTCTTTTAGAAAGTGCTAGGTTCTCCTATCAAGTAGGACAAAACAATGATCGTTTTGACAAAACCACGATCATGGTTTCGCCTGGTGTTCATTATATTGATAATAGACCAGGACTTGCAATTGATACTAGCGGTAACCTAACAGATGCAAATGGTTCTGCAGCATCAATCAATCAGTTTTCTGTAGGCACCAACTTTGATATTCAAGACCCAGATAACGTATTATATCTTTTCAACTCAATCCACGGTGGTGTAATTTTACCTCGCGGAACTTCTATTATTGGATCAGATCTTAGAAAGACAAAGATCAGACCAAAATATGTTCCCCAACCAACTAATGATAATATTCCAAGATCTGCAATTTTTAGAGTAACTGGTGGTTGTTTCTTCTTTGGATTTAGTTTATTTGATGCAGATCCTGGCGATAGAATTTATAGGGACTTTACAAAATCTGTTTATTCTCCAAACTATTCACACCATAAACTAACATGCTTTGAGTATGCTGATGGTGTAAACACTGTTGCTGGAAAGGGTGGTACAGATCTTGACATGTACTACCGTAAGCTTACTTTAGCTTATGGTGTAAACTCAGGCAGAGCAATTCCAGACTATCCTGCAAACAACGATTTCCAAGCAACTGTTGATGAATCAAGAATTGTCGGTGCAATTTCTCAAATCGGTGATATTGAGATTGAAGATATTTACTCTGGTGCCAATCCATCAGCATCTGTAGCAACACCTGTTGTTACTGTTGTTACAAGAACAAACCATGAGTTTTCTGTAGGAACTCCAGTTCTTGTTTTTGGTGTAGATAATGCTGAGTATGATGGTAGTTATGTTGTATCTCAAATTATCAACGATACAACGTTTACATATTCTTTAGCATCTACTCCAACTTCGACTGCAAATCCTAGTTTAGTCGGAAAAAATCCGATTGTGACAGTTGAAAGTGATACAGTAACATCATGTTCTCCTTACATTTTCAACTGCTCAGTTAGATCAACATTTGGTCTAAACGGAGTACACGCAGATGGTGACAAAGCCACTGGTTTCAAATCAATGGTTATTGCACAATTCACTGGAATTGGACTAAACAAAGATGATAATGCTTATGTTAAATATAATACAACTTCTGGTATTTGGCAAGATCAAGCAACTCTAGGAACTTCTGTTTCATTACATACGGATAGTAGAGCAAGGCATAAACCAACCTGGCAAAATTTCCACGTCAAAACATCAAATAACTCGTACATTCAGAACGTTTCGATCTTTGCCATTGGTTATGCACAGCATTTTATCGCTGAAAGTGGTGGAGATCAATCAATCACAAACTCTAACTCAAACTTTGGTGCAAAATCATTAGAGGCAGATAATTTTAGAAAAGACGCATTCTTGAAGGACGATCAAGGATATATAACAGAAATTATACCAGCACAGAAAAACTTTGCAAAACAAGTTGAAGTTAATTATCTTCCTCTTGATGTAGAAGTTACTGCTGGATTATCAACTGATATCAAATTATATTTCTACGGATATAATCAAAGAGATACTGTTCCACTAAAGAGCACTGGTGGTTATATCATTGGTAATAAGGTTGGTGAAACTATTCAATGTAATATTGACAACGTTGTCTATGGTGCTACCGTTCTAATGCCTGTTCCTGGATCTAATCCAGATAATAGAATTTCTGCAAGAAAAGAATATCTAGTTGGTAGATCTGCAGGTATCAACTCAATCACTGGGAACACATTTACTCTACAAGAAAATCACAGACTTCTTCCTGGTGAATCAATCAGAGTTTATTCTGAAACTGGATCACTTCCAGATGGACTAGAGCATAAAACAGTTTATTATGCAATCACTGGTGGGGTGAATGCGAATCAAATTCAAATCGCAACAACTTTTAATAATGCATTATCTGGTGATGAACTAACTGGTATTAATAATCTTGGCGGACAACTAAGAATTGTTTCTGAGGTTGCTGATAAAACCCCAGGAGATCCTGGACATCCAATTCAATATGATAATAGTGGATGGCACATCAATGTTGGTGCAGGAAATAGTTTACGTGCTGCACTCGTAACCAATCAAGCAAAGGTTACGCCAAAGACAGGTAATGCTTTCATCTATAGAGCACCTGATAATAGAACCGATAATGAGAAAATTTATCGTTTAAGATATGTTATCCCAGATAATGCTACAATTGCATCACCTCCTCAAAACGGATTTTCAATTGAAGAAAGTGGTGCTGTAATTGATGATACAAACTATAAGAATGATAATACAACACTTACATCAGTAACAAATCTAAGAACAAAAACTAATATTATTAATGCTTCTTGGTCTTCAAATGTTGGTGTTGTTACCACACAATATCCACATGGATTGAAAACTGGACACCTCATTGAGATCAATCGTTTAAGAAGTGTAAACAATGCTAGCGGTTCTGTAAATTCTGGGTTCAATGGATTATTTGAAGTTCTAGCAATTACAGATAGTAAAACATTTACAATTGGTCTCAATACAAACCCAGGATCAATTTCAACTGTAACCACAGGTATTCCATATACAGTATTTGATCAGTCTATTGTAGGATCTGGTAGAACTTTCAGCCCATATTTTGTTAAAAAAGATTTTGGTCCATCTTATCAGATCTATACTAACACTGAAGTTCAAAAATATAAGAAAGATATCCAAGATGGTATCTATGATCTAACAATTTTAGGATATCTAAAAACTCCAGATGTAACTCCATTCTCAACTGCATCAAATAAGTTCTCTCAGAATATTAACGATCTTATCCCTACAGTTGGAAAAGATACTCAAAAAGATGATCCAAATGCAACAACAAGTTATGCATTGCGTGATCTTGTTGGACAAGTAGAAAGTAGTGATCCTTCTGATAGTATTTCAAAAGAAGCAGTATTTTCACTATTTGAACAAACTGGCATTGGTATTGGTATTACTGGAGCTTCTGTTTCTGGTTCTACCTTAACCATCAACACTGCAGTAGAACACGGATTTAGTGGCATTGCAAGCCTTGGATCGATTACTGGAGGAACAAATTATGGAACTAACAGTGGTGGAGTAGAAAATTATTTTAATGTTAGATTGGAAGGTGGTAGCGGTAAAGGAGCTACTGGAAATGTAACAGTAAATGCTAGTGGTGCTATTACTGCAATTACAATTGTTGATAGTGGTTCTGGTTATGCAGTTGGCAATACTCTTACTGTACGAGGTGTTCCTTTCCATGCTCCTGGAACAGATTCTACTGCCTTAGTAACTGCTATCGACAATCGAGTTGGTGATGCTATTCAAGTTGTTGGTGTAGGAAGCACTGCATACAATGGATTGTTTAGAATTGCATCTGTTCCTAATTCTAAGACAATTACATATACAGGCACAGCGTCTGGTGTATCAACTGGTGGATTTGTTTATCATGTTGGCATTGCAACAAATGTTGTTAATATTACACACGATGCAATAAGCGGTATTGCAACAGTTCTTCTCAATTCCGATATTGGATTGAGAAGTGGAGATCAAATTGTTATTGCAGGATGTACAGGATTCTCTACCATTTACAATGGAACACATTTTGTAAGTGAAAGAGTTGGATATGGTTCTTCTTTACGTGTTAATATTGGCGTAACAAGCAATGCTCCTGCATTTGCTGGTGTCGCAACTGCACATGGAACTGGTATTTCCATTCGTGGAAGAGGAAGAGGAATTCCAATTTATGATGGCGTAACCACTAGATTAACTTCTGGCATTACAACTACAACAACATCAATTTCTCTTGCTGATAAAAATATGCTCAAGAGAGGTGATTATCTCTTGATTGAAGATGAAATTGTAAGAATTTCTAATACTGGTGCAACAAGTATTATCCGTGGTGTACTAGGATCTAATGCTGTTCCTCATGATACTAATGTTGCAGTCCGAAGGATCAATGTTCTTCCTGTAGAGAATAGAAGATATTCTATTCTTCGTGCTTCAGGGCATACTTTTGAATATCTTGGATATGGTCCTGGAAACTATTCTACTGCGATGCCACAAGCTCAAGATAGAGTTCTTGATGATAATGCAGTGCTTCTTGCACAATCAGTTCAAACCAGAGGTGGACTAGTTGTTTACACTGGTATGAATGATACTGGAGATTTCTATATTGGTAAGAGTAAAATCAATGCTGTTACTGGTCTTTCTGGTGCTACTGGTGGTATTAGTGATGCTGCAAGTTCAGAAAAATCAACTTTTGCAACACTTACTGTTGATGATCTAACAGTCAACAATAACTTCTATAGTAAGGGTAATACTGAAGTTGTTGATATTGCACTAAAAGGTAATCGTGCTGGTGATATTGCACAAACAGTTTATGTTGGTATTCAAGCTGGTGATACTTGCCCATCAAGTGCAACCGATAATATTCTACTGAGAACAACATTTACTCGTGGTGGATATATTGGATGGGTAAGAACAAATGAAGCGAATGCTGGCGTAAGATGGAAGCGTTGGGGTAAAATTTCACACGAATGTACAAGTGATCATTATGTGTTTGATAAGATTGGTATCGGTATAACATACTGTGCTGATCAATATCAGTTCCAAACTGTTGGTATCAGCACATTCAATGGCAATATTTTTATCACTGGTATCACAACTCACGTAGGAAATGTTCAAGTAGCAGCAGGATCTTCATTCATTGGTGCAGGTACAATTCCTGTTGGTGGAATTATTATGTGGTCTGGATCTATTGCATCTATTCCAACTGGATGGGCACTATGTAATGGATCTAGTGGAACACCAGATTTGAGAGATAGATTTATTGTTGGTGCGGGAAACAACTATTCTGTTGCTGGTGTTGGTGGTACAACTGATTCTCAACTTCCTGCCCACACGCACAATGTGACAAATGGTTCTGCAAATAGTTTCACAGCTGTTACTTCTGTTTCAGATGAATCTATAAATCAAGGTGGTGGTGGTGGTGTGAATGTTGCTGACCAAGAATCGTCAACTACATTTACAATTCAATCTGCGGGTATTTCTTCAACAAATCAAAACCTACCACCATATTATGCATTAGCGTTCATCATGAGAACTGTTTAATAAATACTCTTAACAAGGAGCGTAATAGTAGATGGCATCTGTCAATAAGAAGTTTTCTGTTGAAAAAGGTCTTGAAGTTGGAGATCAGGCTCTTTTTGTAGATGCTGATACTAATAAAACTGGTATCGGCAAGACTGATGCTAGATATGGATTAGATGTTGCTTCCACAGCAAATTTTGATGGTATTGTTGCTGCTGGACAGATTGGTATTGGTAGTACACAACCAGTAAGAGATGCTGATTTTCGTGGCGATGTTCAATTTTATCAAGAAGTTTATGATGCAAACAATACTGCTGGCACAAACGGGCAAGTTCTAAAATCTATTGGTACTGGAGTTTCTTGGTCAAGTCTTGCTGATATTCAAGTCAACGCTGCAGGAACAGATTTTCAAGTTCAATATAGAAAAACTGATGGCACATTTGGTGGTGCTAATCAATTATACTACAATCCAACATCAAACCGAGTTGGTGTTGGTACATCCGTTCCAGAATATCTTTTTCAAGTAAAACGTCCAAGAGATCAAACTTCAAACGGATTTGTTCAAATTGGTGGAACATTTTTAGACGTTGCTGGATCTATTGGCGCTGCTGGTTCTGTTTTAGGAACTAATGCTTCTGGAGAACTTCTTTGGGTTGGTGCTGGAACTAGTGAATTCAATGTTCTTTTCGTTACTCAAGATGGTAATGATAGTAATAATGGAAGATCTCCAGCAACAGCAAAGAGAACAATCAAAGCTGCTTGTGGTATTGCAACAGCGGGACAAGTTATTCGTGTAACAGGTGGTGTATATCCTGAAAACAATCCAATTATTGTTCCAAAAAATGTCACCATTGATGGAGATGACTTAAGAAATACTCAAGTTATTCCAACAAATATTGGACAAGATTTATTCTATGTTGATAATGGAGACTTGATTCAGAATATGTCATTTGTCGGTTCAGCAAATACTGGATCAATGATTGCGTTTAATCCAGCCTCAAACACTGGTATTATCACACAATCACCTTATGTAAGGAACTGTACAAACTTTGTTCCAAATAGCATTGGCATGAAGATTAATGGACGCCATGCAGAAGGAACTAAGTCTATGGTTGTTGATAGTTACACTCAATACAATCAAGGCGGTATTGGTGTTTCTATTACAAATGATGGATATGCTCAATTAGTTTCTATTTTTACCATTTGTACTGATAAAGCAATTACATGCTACTCTGGTGGTACTTGTGATCTCAATAATTCAAATGCATCGTTTGGTAACTATGGATTGATTGCTTCTGGTGTTGGTACAGTTCATTATACAGGCATTTTAACTGCCGCTGCAGTAGCAGAAGATAACGTTATTGTTGTATCTGGGTTAGGAACAAGAAGACCATTTACAGGACAAGCACTTTACATTGGAGAACTCTTCAATGAAGTCATTCGTGTTAATATAACATCCTCTGGTGCTGGATATACTTCAGCAAATCCACCAACAGTTACCCTTAGTGCCCCTACTGGTCCCAATGGAATTACTGCAGAAGCTGTTGCTAACGTTAGTGGATTTGGATCAGTTACTTCAATTGATTTGATTTCATCAGGTACGCAATACAGAACTGCTCCTACAATCACGATTGGCGCTCCAATTACAGGTATTGCTACAGCAACTGCTACCGCAGTTATTGGTCCATCATACTTTACTATAAATAGTGCTACAACGCCTACTGCAGGCGTATCTACGATCACTCTTGATCAAAATCTACCATCAAATATTGGCATTGGATCTACAGTTCCATTTGCAAAACAATCATTAATTCTTGCTTCCTCGTATACCTTTGAATATATTGGATCTGGTACAACAATATCGACTGCTTTCCCAGCAAATGGCGGTGTACCAATTCCAGAAAACATGGTTGTATCTGAGAATGGCGGAAAGGTTGTTTATACATCAACAGATGAAAAAGGAAACTTTAGAATTGGCGATGGACTTACAATTAATCAACAAACTGGAACTATTACTGGAGATTCTTTCAGTAAGAGTATTCAAGCAACTCTAACTCCACTAATTATTGCATTAGGAGCACAATAATACAATGGCTGCAATTCCATTAAATAAATTTAAAACAATTACTCATACACTTTCAACAAGTGCTGTTGGAATTTATACCTGTCCACCAGGTGTTTCAGCACTTTTAATTTATGGTAATGTCGCTAACGTTGGTTCGGGAACATCAGTAACATCATTTACTGCATACCATAGTAGAAGTGGTACTGATACTGAAATCATCAATCTAGGAAGAATTCCTTCTCAAGATTCGATGTCGTTTATTGATGGTAGATTGGTTTTAGAAGTTGGAGATATCTTAAAAATTAAAGGTGATTTTAGTAATACCATGAAATGTATTATTAGTGTACTGGAGAACGCTAAGTAATGGGAAGACTTCTTTCTGGTAGAGTAGGACTTACCAGTGCTGCTGGTCTAACAACAGATCGATATTCCTTTATTGGATTAGAACAGGTAGAACCAAATTTAGGAAATCCTGGCAATAATAATTATGTCCTTTATAGTGATGTAAACGGGAACAGATTTTGGGGTGCAATTACGCCAGCTGGAACTGTTGATGGTATCACGGTAGAAGAAGAAGGTGTAACACCAGTAGGATTTGCTGGTTCAATCACTATCATGAATTTTGTTGGTGCTGGCGTTACAACTACTCAATCAGTAAGAGTAGTATCTGGACAAAATATTGGTGTTGCTACAGTAACTGTTACTTTACCAGAGCAAGGAATTGGTATTGGATCATATATTAGTGGTGCTGATGGCATTATAGAATATCTAAACACGGATATAGGTCTTTCAAACACAATCGTATTGGATTCAACAAACATGCCAAATGCAGAACGTGCATGGTGTACATACGAAACTTTAATCCTCAATGATGGTGGAGATGTAACCGTTGGTGAGGGTAGAATTTTTACAATAGATATTCTAAATCTAGGTAGTCTCTAATCATAAATAAAACAAGCAAAGTAGAACACTTCAGGAACTTATAATGTCAAAGATTCGCGTAAATACGGTTGTCAATAGAACCAATAGTGATAAAGTTATCTTTCCGTTTGGTATTGGTGTTACAAATGGAATCGTAGTTTCTGGTGTTGTAACTGCGACTTCGTTTGTTGGTAGCGGAGTTTCTTTGACAGGTGTTTCTGGAGAAATGCAATTCCAGCATCCAAGTGGTGAAATTGCACTTACTGGCATTACCACTATTAGGATTGGAACTGGAATGACAATCACCCAGCCTGGTGCTGGTATTGCATCCATTAGACCAACTGGTAATTTAGAAAGTTTGCGCGTAACTGGAATTGCAACTTTTGGTACGACTGGTGTTACAACAGTTTCTGCTACAGGACAAATAAGATCTCAAGCACTTGGAAGTTTTATTCGTCAAAGTGTTACTAGCAATTCAGATTTAACTACTCAACTTGCTACAGACTATCCTGGTGCGATTGCTAGATCAATAGAAGATGGGCAATTATATTCTGCATCAACTACTGCTGGTTGGCAACAAATAGCAAAGGCAAGTCATAGTGGTATTATTACTGCTTCTGGCGGATTTGTTGCTGCTGGAAGTAGTGTAGGATTTACTGGACCTCTTAATTCCACTGGCGTTTCTACAGCCGCATTCTTGCAAGCAACAACAATTAATGTCAGTGCTGCTGCTACAGTTGGAACTTCATTAACAGTAACTCAAGATTTACGTGTCGGAAGACATGTCTTGGTTTCTGGTGTTACTACTGTTACAGATATCACTGCAAATAATATTACTGTAAATGGTGGTATCACAGGAAAAATTAACTCTTCTGGTGTTTCCACGATCACTCAACTTGTAGCATCAACGGTAAATGCTTCTGGTATTGTTACTGCTTCTTCATTTAGTGGTCCATTAACAGGACAAGTTAATGGAAATGTAATTGGAGAAATCAATTCAACTGGAATTTCAACAATTGGTAGATTAGAAGTTACTTCAATCAACCAAGCAAGTGGAATTTCCACTATTCCACAATTGAAAGGAAGCACTATTTCAATTACTGGAGTTGCAACCGCATCATCCTTTGTTGGAAACGTTACAGGAACAGCAACTGGACTATCAGGAACACCAAACATAACCGTTGGTTTTGTAACTTCTAAAACAATTTTACCAGAATTACACAATACTTTTGACCTAGGATCATCTGGAGTTCGTTGGGCAAACATCTATTCTGCTGACATGCATTTTAGCAATAAAGGAAGCAGTAATAGTGTAGATGGAACCTGGGGAGATTGGACGTTGCAAGAAGGTGAAAATGATATCTTTATGCTTAATAATAGAACAGGCAAGCGTTACAAGATTAATCTAACAGAAGTTTGAAAAACTAAATACTCCTGTAGTATAAAACCATAATCAATTATGTCTAGAGCCAGAGAACTGGCGAAATTTGGTGGATCTGGTCAACAAGTAATCGCAGGTTTATCCTCGCACGTTGGCGTTTCTACTTTCGCCCAAGATGTTTTCATGTATGATGACCTAACGGTTAGCGGAAATCTAAACGTTACTGGAGATTTAACTTATGATGAAGTTTCCGCAAGAAACCAAAATATTACAGGTATTACAACTGTTGTAGACCTCATTGTAACCAGAAATGCTTCTGTTGCTGGTATCTTAACCGCCACAAAAGGAGTTACTGGCAATATTAATGCCACTGGTATTTCTACAGCGACAACACTGAGTGGTACAACTGCTACTTATACTAATCTTAATAGCACAAACACTGTTTTTAGTGGTATCACGACAATTTCAAACACATTAGCACCAAACGCAAACAATACTGTTTCTTTGGGTACAAGTGCAAACCGTTGGTCAAACGTATTTTCAAACGACTTAGACTTGTCTAACGAAGGAAGTGTAAACGATATTGATGGAACTTGGGGATCCTTCTTAGTGCAAGAAGGTCAAGAACATCTATATATTATTAACAGAAGAAGCAACAAGAAATATCGCTTCGTTCTTGAAGAAGTTTGATTTGTTAACATAAATACACCAAGGAGATTAAATCAAAATGGCTTTATACGGAGATGGCGTAAACGTTACAAAAACCACGAGTGCTACAGCTGGCACTTATGGTTCTGCAACACAAGTCGCCCAAGTAACAGTTGATGCTAACCAAAGAATTAGTGGCATCTCAAACGTTTCAATTACTGCAGCAGTAAATTCTGCTGCATCCACTGGTGATATTGGAACCTACGCATTTATGCAACAGGATACTGGTAATACTACTTATAATCCTGGCGATACTTTAGCAGGTTCATCACTTCGTTATTCTGATGCAACTGGTCGTATCTATACTGTAGTAACTCCTTCAGGAAACTGGCGTTGTATGGGATATGATTCAGGTGCTGCGCTAGTTAACACTGGTTCAGGTACTGGTTCAGGTACTGGTTCAGGTACAGTTTCTGGTACTGCTTCAGTGTCTGGTAACGTTGCTGTTCCAGGTAAGGGTACTTTCGGTGTTAATTCATCTGGTACTATTACGGGTACTGCAACAATTAACACCGTTACTGTTAACAGTGTTACCGTCAATACGACAGTTGCATATTCGTCAACCCTTTGGTTACGTTATTCTTGATATATAATAAGGAGAAATAAGAACAATGTCACAGTATTACACAATTAGAGATGCTCGTAACCCAAGATGGGCTAATCCTGAGCACAATGCAATCGATCTAGAAGTCGATTTTACTGATCTTCCTGAAGAATATCTTCCATATACTGCATCTCCAACCGATACAGTAGAGCACTCAAGAGAACTTTATAACAGAGCTCTTGCTGGTGAATTTGGTGTTGTTGCAGAATATGATGGTCCATTAAAGTGGACACCAATTGATAAAACAACCATTCAGGTTTCTACTGAAGGTTTGGTTCAGCTTCTACTTGAAAAAGGTATTCTTACTGATGAAGAAGTTGATACAATTCTTGTTGAAGAAACAGTAACAGTAGGTTTTGCAAGAACCACTATTGATGGTTCAAACCCAATTTATAATGGTATCTATTGATTTAAGTGTTTGCTGATCAATCTGATAAGTGGCACCATTCAATTTGCAGGTATCTGGGGGTATCCTCAGATACCTCTTTTTTATTTGGTGTAATTCCTGGTGTTTGCCGCGAAGTTATCGGCAGACGTGATTTTATGTACTCACAACCTGAGTGTTTTAACTCAAAGTTGGTGTACTCTTTTAGTGAGCATCATCATAACAAACTGAACAAAAGTAAATCAGTTCGTTCATATTACGGATCTTGCCCATTCTTATGGGATCTTGGTATAAGTGCTACTAAAAAAAAGTATAATCCAAAAGGTTCTCTATTCTTTTTACCAAGAGATGATCAGGTAACTATTCGTGAACCAGAGTGGAAATCTATTCAGGATGCAATTGATGCTGCACCTAAACCAATCACATTTTTACTACCTTGGAGACAATGTGATATATGGGAACATTGGGATAAATTATCTCTACCAGAAGATTGTAACTTTGTACAAATGTCTAATAGAGAAACTAGACAATTTACTTTGTCGGAACTATTTCTTACTCATGAAAACATTTATATTCCTTGGCCAGGCACAGATGTTTATTATGCAGAATTTTTAGAAAAAAATATTATTATTTACGACGATATAAAAAAATATAGAACTAAAACTGTAGCAGAAGGTGGTAAACAAATACAGACAAAGGTTCTTAGATTTTTGAAATGGGGATATGATTATCTGAATGATACTCAAAAAAAATATTTTCACTGGACGGAAAACTGGAATGATATTCCTTTAGAAGATAGAAGATTTCTTACGTCAAAAATGCTTGGACTTGATGTATTAAAATCACCTAAAGAATTGTTTGATGATTTAAAATCAAACCAATTTTTACAAAATGAACTAGAATTTAGGTGCAATGAAGACTACCAAAAATCTTATGAATGGTTGAAAACTAAATCAGAAAAATTCGTCAATTCTAGTTGTAGCAATGGATGTGCTACTATATTTGCTAAACTTTAAAATTGACGAAAAAAGTCTTTATCACTCCACGCTTTATCATCAACATAATATGCAGCACGAGGTTTACCAAAAAATAGATGGTGATATTGAACACCCCATTCTTTTAGTTGGTTTTCAGTAAATTCTCGCATAGCTTTATCTGCTTCTGCCTGATTGTTGTCGTTACCAAGCATACCGCGAGCAGTCATCAAATAAATCTTGGCACCTTTATTATAAAGACGATTAACAACACTAATTCGTGAAAGAATTGGTTGAGCGTTTTCAAGATCACAATTCTCTTCTGTGCAAAGAGTGCCATCAATATCAAAGCAGTAAATTTCTGCCTTGTCATCAATATCAGGAACAATCATGGTAATTTTGGAAGTGTAATTCCATTATACTCCATCAGGGCATATAATGTCCAGATTGCGTTGACTTCAAATTCGTGATACTTTTCTACATCAATTACAATAGTTTCAATTACTCTATGTTTTTGTGGAGCAATCAATATTGTAGGCATAGCATACTCTACATTTTCCAGAGCAGTCACCAAAGGCGATTTTATTCTACAACTAATGCCGATGATAAGATCTGCTCCTTGACAAGCATAGTCAACCCATTTCTCATGCCATCCACCATCAACATCAAATGCTGTGATTGATACACTATCAGGAGCAAAGCAAAATTTACCTGTATGACGATAAATGTCAGATGCCATGTGCTGAGCAACTGAAAGATTACCGCCATTACCAATCAAAGCAATTTTAGATGCTCTGCTGAACATCTTTGCTGCTTGTTCAAGATTGCCGTTTTGAAAGTTCATGTTCGATTTCTTGAATGTGATGTTGTCTATCTACTGCTCTTATTTTACCACATTTTAGATCATATGGCACTACTTCATATTTGCCACAGAAACCAATCGTATCCAATCCTTTCCAATACTCAACAAATCCCATATCAAGGTTAGGAAAATCACAGATTACATTTCGTCTATAAAAATATAATCCCAACTGTACGGTAATATTTTTACATATTACATCTGGTGTTCGTTGCATGTGAACAACTCTACCATTATTTTCAATCATTTTAACAACATCTTCATCTTCAAGTTCATCAGGTTCTAGTTGCCTTGATGCTTGAACCATATCATAATCGTGATCAACACCAAACTCAATGATACGATCAATCCATGCAGGATCTGTTAACGGTTCGTCTCCTTGCAGATTAAAAACATAATCACTTTCCAAAGTTTGAGATACTTCTGCCACGCGATGAGTGCAGGTATAGTGTTGACTTGTGAGTTGGGATTGGTATCCATTAATTTCACATAATCGTTTGATGATTTCGTCTTCTGTAGCTACAATAATTTGATCGAAATACTTAGATTGTTTTGCAATATCTGCAACACGTATTACCATCTCACGACCAAGTATTCTAGCAAGTGGTTTACCAGGAAACCTACTAGATTTCATTCGTGCTGGGATAATACAAGTAATCTTTTTACCGTTATACATAACAAAACATTTTCAGTATTTATTTTAGCAGGGGTTGACAAATCCTGCAAGTATGAGTAGGATAACTCTGCCACCGATGATAAATCATGTTCCAGTTAGGTCAAGAAGTCCAGTATAAGGATAACAAAGGATTTGTAGACTTCATTGACGAACATTACATTGGAATATGTGTGAAAGAGTGTCAAGATAGATTGCGTTGTGT
>ERZ807358.15-NODE-15-length-19706-cov-3.279179_pt1 | contig 19706 bp, 36 predicted proteins | sample MGYA00521254_ERZ807358 | MGnify/ENA primary metagenome ERZ807358 (study PRJEB31431, sample SAMN03801314) | freshwater metagenome | biome: Freshwater; feature: Lake; material: Water | place: Canada:St Catharines | collected 2012-08-09 | depth 1 m m ...
TAAGGAGCTTAGGGATTCTATTAATTTTATCTTCATTTAAATCTCGGCTTGTAGAAGTCCAAGCTGAACAAGCATGAACTTGATCATTGCCATAATAGCCAAGCAACTGAACTTTGTTGTCGTTTTTATCGTTAATCATTTTACTTTATCCCTGCTTCAACGTAAGTCATAGACACTTCCTTGTTATCAATCAAGAATTTACGATTAGATAAATGAGCTTGTGCGACTTTGTCTTTATTTTCTCCATTGTAAGCTACTGCATAATGACTAATAATCAACCAATCATTAAGAACAGTATTATCTTTTGGATTAATAATTTTGCCAAGCAAACGTCCAAACTTTTCTTCGCTGTCACTTAGTACAGTCTGTAGGATAATTTGACCTTCGCATTTGTCAATGAATTCTTTGACTTTATTTTTACTGAGAGTCCCGAAAACTTTTTCTGCCTTATCGGATGTTCGGCTTTCAGGAGTGTCGATCCCAAGAAGACGTACACTTTGATTGGACAATACTACATTAAATCCTAGATCAAGATCGACATTGATAGTGTCGCCGTCTATTACTTTATTTACTTTTGCGTGATATTCGAAAGGCATAAATTATATATTTGAGAATTTTTTTATTTCTAACTTACCGTTGCTAAATACTATATACTCATTTAGTCCGTTGTCAATGCAAAGATTGTCGCAATCTGCTGGATTCACATTGCCATCTAAATGATGAGGATTAACTCTACCATTTTTATGATAAGTATGACCAACGATTTGTTTTAATCCTTCAATAGGTTGAAACTCTTGTTTAAAATCTAGCCAAACAATTCCTCCACCTTTCTTAGGACCACCTCGACTTCGGCCAGCATAATAAAACCAATGATTTTGATCTGTCCGTAAAGCAATGTTTGCGCGTTCTATTTCTTTCACAAAAAATAGATTCAAGTCATCATTGTTTTTAACAGATGGATCTATGTAATCAGAAAACAGTCCAGCATGAGTACAAAGATAGTCATCAATCCAAAAACGCCATTTGAATTTGTTGGTAATATTTTGACGCTCAGATCCTAGTATTTCATCGATAGCAAAATACTTTCTATCTTCATATCCACTACATATAGTATAATGATTATTGAATAAATAATGCAAATCATGATTACCAAAAAGAGTATAGTTATTTGGCGCAGATAGATATCGCATCAAATAATCAGCAGTCTTTTTGTAATCATCGGAATCGTCCAAATTAAAACTATCAAACCAATCGCCAAGACAAATATTTATGTCTGCCGATTCGTGCTGAATGATCTTATTGAACTTCTCAATGTTATTGTGAAGATCAGAAAGTAATACTATTTTCTTTTTGTGACTATCGAATGTCATATTTCACCTATCGTAATCTATTTTTCCAATGACGTTTATGCGAAAAGTATTAGTTACTTTTCCATCATTAGAACTGGTTATAATGTAGCTCTCTTCAATCGTGCCGTCAAGAAAAAAAACAATTTTTGTTGCAGATGATTCTATAATTTTTAAATCGTTAGTTATTGCGGCGAGTTCATCTGGATTCTCAAGAGAGTTTATAGTATATTCTTCATCGAAAGATAATTCAATATCTTTTTGATGGTATGCTGCTTGATGACGTTTGTTTATTAGAAATGTTTTTAAATTCTCTCGCGCTTCTTGATATCTGTTTCCATTAAAAGAATCAAAATTAATAACAATCGCGGCAATTATTGATAATAAAATCGTAGTCGCCAATACTATTTCTATAAGAGTAAACCCTTTGGATTTACCAATCATTATATTTTGGTAGTTTTTCTAACTCTTTTTGTCTTTCAATAGCTCGTTTTAAAATGGTTTTTAACTCCATTAGTGCTGTCTCGTAAGAAACACAAGTTATTTCTATATTATCGGTGACATATCCATGATGTAACACTCTATATTTTGGCTGCTCGCCATAAGACCAGCGCGTTTCTATATACCAATGACAGTCTTTATCTTTATGGTGATCACCGCTAATAAGATCGTGCCATTGTTCAGATAACTTTACTATATCTTTTTGTATGTCAGTCATGAATATTTATGCGTCGAGCGTTAAGTTCATCATACAAAACTGTATGAATTGCGTCAAGGGCTTCGTTTACATTTTCAAAATCATTACCGTGCTTGCGGTAGCTTCTTAATCTTTCAGCAAGATGACAAATCACTGCATACATATCAGCAGATTGGTTTGCTATTTCAAATTGCTTTTGATCTTCAGGAAGATTGAATTCTAAGATTGCTTTCATATTTTAAAATTTGTTCACCGATATATTTAGTATACGCAGGAGGAATGGCTTCAGTTAATTCCCAACCACGACCTGCCCAAGGCATATCCATTACCTTGCGCCAAACATCGATTGAACCTTTGCGACGACTCTTGCCGGTAACACTCATGTCGCGATAATCGATGCCATTATCTTCGGCGTATTTTTTAGAATATCCACGTTTAGTAATGCTTTTTAATTCTGCAACTGGAAAATTACATTCAAAATATCGCGTTCTTTCGATTGGCATATTAAACATATAACCAGTTAACTTAAATGGTTCTATAAGATATTCTTTTGCGCCAGCAACGTTTTCAATAATATAATATTTACCAGTATTGATTAGCGCACTGCGAACTGGCTCAATTAGTTTTGGCGTGTCTTTGCCTTGAGAGTAATGAACGTAGACTGAATCAGGCTTTGTAGCGTTACTATATCCCTGACAAGGAGGTGATGCGTGAATAACGTCAAATGAGCCAAGAAACTCTTTATCTTTCAGGATTTCCATTACATCTCCTTTAATGAATTTAAAAGGATAACTAGGCTGATCTTTAATATCAACTCCGGTCACTTCGAATCCTGCTTGGCTGTAACCCATGCTGGCTCCACCAGCGCAACAAAATAAATCAAGTAATTTCATAAATTTGTAAAGGAAATGTAAAAGTTGTATCTTTTTGATTGTTTAACGTGTCAATTATTGTAGATATGAAATATCTACTATCAATTATCGCGTTGACCCTCTCACTTAACGCCCAAGGTATACCAGATCATCCTCCCGGTCAAGGGGAAAATCGTCGCAAACCTCCTGAAATTTCGAAAGAATTTCGAGAAGAGATGCTAAAAAAATACGATACAAATAAAGATGGAAAGCTAGATAGAGAAGAAAGATCTAAAATTTCCTCTGAAGATCGTAAAAAGGTGGGTCCACCTCGCAGAGGACCAAAAGGCCCGCCTCCTCCAAAAAAAGATTAATAAAAACCCACAGATTTAACTCTGTGGGTTGCTTATTTATAACAATAATTATTAAGCAACAGTGTTTGGATCGTTATCAGAAGCGGCCTGTAGGCGATCTGCCTGAGCATTGATCAAGTCTGCGGCAGCTTGAATAGCTTCTTCAGTAGGATGTGGAGTGTTGAGTACCTTTACAGCTTCATCAGTGATTGAAGCTAGGCGAGTTACTGCTTCTTGTAGGTTAGTTAGTGAGGACATAATATGTTCTATTTGTTTTTGTAACGATGCTTGCTTATCTGCGATCTCTTTAATCTGTTTATTTTCACTTAAAAATATAGATTTAAGATTTTTTAGAAAAGTATTCATCATTAAAATATTTTATATAAAAAATTGAATTTGTAAGTCACAAACAAGTTAATTATTCAAGTTTTTTAAAACCCAGTAGCAATGCCGATTGTGTAGATAGTGTTTTGTACCATCCATGTTTTTCGCAAAGATATCCTTTGCCGCCAGTCACTTCGCAAGTTTTAGACGAAAGTTTCGCATACTTGTCAATCATAGCAGAGGTCACTTCATTTCCGCCGCTCGCATAAAACCGAAGTCCTGCAAATTTCTCCTTGACTTGAGCCGCGACGACTTGTTGGCAACCAGAGTTATTAATTTCGTGTTGCATATCTTTGCAAAGATCAAAGATGATATCAAACCATCCATCATCACATTCAAAATAAAAATTCTCATTAAAGATATCAGGAAATCTATTAATTAGTTTATCGCTATTCTTGTCAGTCATTGTGTTTATCTTTTTTGTTTAAATCAAAAGGGTTATCGTCTTGTTCTTCAATTTCTCCAAGACAATCTATGCAAACAGAACAATAATTCAAATCTTCTAAAAATGCGGTTTTTTTGCCGCAGTAATCGCAGTTCATTATAGAGCGGATAATTTAAGAATTTCGTCTAAGCTCTCTTTTACTCTAATTGGATGCATGGTGCTATTTTTAGTAAAAATCAGACTATGAATATGAGACTGTTCTACATTAACAACCATATCTAAATTAATGAGTTGAGGATTGTATTGTCTATTAGTTTTATTCACCAAGTCATCGTGACCGGGATCTAATACGTTTAATCTTACGAAATGAGCCATATAAAAAAAGCGGTTTTAAGGATTACCGCAAACCTTTTTAATTAAAATCTACGAGGCTCAGGAGCGCGAAACACTTCTTGCTCTTTACTCATGTCGCCTTCGACATAATAAATTACGCCGTTTACAGATTTAGCGCACTGCATAGCCCAATCATACGCTTGCTTCTTTCCTAGCGCAAGATTATAGGCTGACTGATACGCACCATCTCGGTCTCTGACAATATAACGCTTATTCATATTAAGAGTTTTGAATTAGAATATCGTGAATTAGATGACGAGTCTTATGGTCAAGAATTCGACCAGTCTCGTCCTTCGGGAGATCTGTAACTACCTTATCAAAATTAAGTCCAAGCACAGAACTCATGCACTTAATCTTTCGGTAGATACCAATCTCCTTGTACTTTAGAATTGACCACAATGTGTCAACTTGTTCTGGAGTCGCCTTAGTAATTGCATTAGTCAAGGCAACTGGTTGTGTAATAACATCAGTCGTTTCACTCATATATTTTATATTACCGATCATCAGACTCTGAACCGATAGTTACAACACTGTTCGACAAAGCAGTATCATCATCTTCCTGAACCGTAAATTCTAGGTCCAAACAAATATCCTTGATATCTTGGCAAGTGATATGAATTCCCTTTAGGCGGGATTGAATGGATTTGAGAGTAGGAGGCAATCCAGCCTCAATACGACCCTCAACATAATTTCTAATAGCTAAAACAGTAGAATCACTGTAATTGTAGCCTTCGTTAAGATTGCAATCACAATTGTTGTCGCAATCGTTTTCATCATCAATATCGATTTCTTTATCGGTATTGTAATATGGTTCATTGAGTGGAGCTTGAGTCTCCTTAATACGCTCGAAAGGAACTTCACCAATGACCTTGTACTTAGAAACACGAAGCTTCTGGAAGTTGCAATCAGTAGGTACGCTAACTGCATCACAAGGATTAAATTCAACCATCATTAGATGGCCGTCGTTACCAGCCCAATCCTTTGCATAATCATAGCTGCCAACGTGTAGACCATGAGAACAATGATTGTCCTTGTTATCATCAACACAATTGCGAGTTACTTCGATAGTCTCGCCAATCTTATTAAGAATACAACCATTCTTATTTACAGTACCAGTGATAACAATGGTATTAGTATTACCATGCTTTGAATAATAATCAGCATCAACGCCTTTATATCCAATAACATTGCCAGTCTCAGTCAATGGCAAAGTCTTATAAGAAAGAAAAGTATACAACTGATCGACACTGTTCTTGCTAGGATTGAACATAAGCTTCTCAATAAAATTGAGAATAGGTTGAGCATCCTTAGCTCCTGAGCGCAAAAACTCAAGCAACTTATCAATTACAAAACCCTTCAGTTCGTAATTGCCGTAATAAACCTTCTCAGAAATAATCTTAATGCTGTTATGCGAGAAGTCTTCGATCTGCTTCTTGATATCAAGAAATCGACCAATACTGTCGTATTCTGCATTAAGCAGAGCGTTCTTCAATCCAGTATAATTGGGATTATCCGTATTCACCATGTACGGGCGACCTTCCCAAATTACCGTGATTGCGTTGCTGGTGACAATGTAAGCTGGCTTGTTCATAATATTTTTTACACCTTAACCGTTCAACTATGCTAACTCAAATTTTCGAAAAGTCAACCGAATTTTGCTGGTTGACGAAGGAAATGTATGCCTTAAATTCAATTTCATTTTTGTTGCGATCAGTATGGTAAAGATCGGAGTGAATTTTAAGCATTGGATAATTTTTATAAATTTCTTCGGTAGCTTCTTTTAAATATTTTCCACAAATAGAAACTGGAGTTTCGTTGTCGTGGGACATATTAATTTTAAGATTTTCCAATGGATGCCGCCATTTTTTAATAAATTTAGCAAATTCAAGCGCACCTGCTTTCTTAAGAAGTTCTGAACAAAATTTTAGCTTGTAATCGTATTTCTGATAAGTAACAACATCTCCAATCATAGACACGAAAGTCATAATATTATAAGCGTCATCAGTCTTGCAAGAAATGTATTCAAGAATCAAAGACTTAATTTCATCAGAACAAGCATTCCATTTATCTTGGATATACTTAATAATATCAACGAAATCAGCGCGATTTTTAAATTTAACAGTTGCGGCTACATTATTTGATACTCCATAAACACTGATCTTAAACAATTTGGTTATATCGTCTAAAAAATGAGTATTGAGTTTATTCTTTTCGTAGTAAAATTGTGAATACTGATTAATAGGCTTTCCATCAGAGATGGGAAAATAAAGCTTAGTAATAGAAGTATCGTTAATTTCTTGACCGAAAATAGTTGAACAGCGGAAAGCAGAACCTTCAACCTTATAAAAATAATTAGGAGTATATGAACTAGTAGAAGCTTTTTTAGTAGAAGGAAGCTTTACTGGAGTCAATTCACTAAGATTGCAGTAACCAGACTTAACAAGATCAAATCGATTAACCTCTTTAAACTTGTCAACACCATTAAGGGTAGCAGAACTAATGATTGATTGATCGTGAGCAACAACGACTACGTTTTTGTATTTTTTAACTAATTCGTAAACGCGAGGAACAACCTTGGTGTTGTCTGGCAAATCGTGAAATACAATATAAGTATCTTTATCATTACCAATGGTATAACATTTGGAAATAGCTACACGATCACCAGATACGCAATAATTTTTAGCATAAACAGGAATCCTGATCGTTTTATCACTCTCTTCATAACTAGAACGATTGAAATTCCAAGTAGTAATTTTATGACCTTTGAAAACAAAAATATCTTGATTTTGAAGTTGGTCAAAAGCATTTCGAGGAAATGTCTGGCTAATATCTTTATAGTAAGACATAGCATCACGCAAACAATCAAATTGCGCGATCTTATTCTTAATCGAATCCGTAAACTCTTTACAGAAAGCTTGATAACGAGACTTCAAATAAGTCTTAGTAGTCTTGTTATACTCAAGTGTTTCGCGTGAGTGATGCAGCGAAACAGATCCAATATCAGCAATAAAAACAAGCTTATTAAGATACTTAGTCCATGCGTAATCATCGTCACTCTTGAAATCAACAAGTTCAGGATTGATAGGATAATAAATGCCGCCCATTACAATACCCTGCTCGCCAACTGAATAATGATTATAACCATTAACAGATTTGCGAATCTGCCAATCATTACCAGAAGCAACAATCTCAGGCTTGACAATGTGATTTTGAATATTTAGAAACGTAGGAAGAACCTCAAAATTACTAAAGAATGAAGCAATTTCTTGATTGAATTTATTTATATCAGCATTCGCGACTCCGACAGAAATACAAATACCATTACATTCAGTAGTATGCCCAAAGAATACTTCATCAATCTTAGTGTCATTCTCTTCAGAGATATAAAGGCTATAGATAGATTGAATACCATTATAATAAGAAGTAACAGTAAAACTATCTTTGTAAGAAAGAGGCGCGAAGCGTCCAATCCCAAAACCGCCGATTGAAAGATCGGAACCGCGCTTTGTAGATTTGCCAAATTTACTATATAGATTAAAAATTTGATCTCGGCTCAGACCACATCCGTAGTCACGAACTGAAAAAGTCTGATCAAGAGAAGTTGGAGATTTAACTTCGATAAGTTCAGGAGAAAGATTGTTCTCTTTATTCGCATCAACAGCGTTGGCGTAAGTCTCGCGAATGGTCGCAAGAATCGTGTTTGAATAATTGTTCCGCAAAAGCGAGGAAATGTACCTCATATCTTCTGCGTCAATCGAGCAGTTTACGGTTGGGAAATCGTGCGAAGTCGCAACGATTCTATCAGCAACAAGGATCTTCATACGCCATGATTATGGCAGGTCATTCGAAATCGTCAAGGGGTTTTTCAAAAAAATCATCAAGGTATCCACTACTTAATTCAAGGTAAAAAATAACTGATTTTTCATCTTCAAACATTCTTACTTCATTGGAAATACTTTTGGCGCATTTATAAAATATATCACTGCTATATTTATCTACGCTTTCTTCATTGGGGACTAACGCTCGTATAACATCTAACACTAAAACGCGCAAATAGAAATCAGAATTGTTTTGTATCTGATTGTAGAATTTTTTATCTACAATTACTGCAAATTTATGAGTCATAAAGTGGAGCGAGTAGGGGGAATCGAACCCCCCTTGCCAGTTTGGAAAACTGGAACTTTGCCACTAAGCTATACTCGCTTTAAAATTACGGATTTATTACTTTTTCTAACCCACAAACTGGCTTTAGCCTTAGTAAAGCTTTGCCGCCTTGTTTATCGTCATGTTGAATAGCAAAACATTGTATAAAAACAAATTCATTAATAAATCTTACGTCTATTAATTGTACACTATGTTGTTTGCCGTCTTCAGTCTTAAGAATAGCAAGCGGCGGCGAATTAATATCAATATCCTTATACAAAGAATCAATATTTACTTCTTGCCCAACATAGTTTTCCAAGAATTTACCACCAGCATTGCTGCCGTCTATGTTGAGAATAAACTTCATGCTTCGATATCTATAATTTCGTTCTTAGGATTATTAAGAACTTGCTTAAGGATCTCGATAATAAGCAAGTCTTGTTGAGCTTGAGGCTTAAAATCAGCTTCGCTTTTAAAGATATCCTTCAATACTTCAAGATCATTATCTCCGATCTTAATTGTTACATTTTTCATGTATTAATAATATATATGAATAGCGTATTTTTCAATTATGAAGACGCTTGATTAGATGAATGAAAGCTTTGTCTTTGCCTTTCACTTCGATCTCCCAAGTAACATCAAGGCCCATATCAGGAGGAGCGGTAGTTAGGTTCTTGGCGTGATTCCTTTTTGTACCAACTTCAGCTTCAGACCAATGAAATACCGGGGGAAAATCCCAAGTCTGAAAAAATCGCATGAAATTATTTTTAAAAGGTACGACAGAACCATCAGGCAAGATGCTTGGGTTGGCAGTATCGTGCAAGTTATCATAAGTCAAAGGAAAGTAAAAACTATAAGCTTGTTTCATATAGTTATGAAAATAATCATAAAGATTACTGCAAGTCCAAAAACCTTTGTCTTCATTTTCCAAGACTAGACGATTGCGAACTCCCATATCGCAACGGAAAAAATTAAGGACAAACTTATCCACAAACTTCTCAGCAGATTCAAAATTAGATAAACTAGGATGAATATTAATAGGACATTGATGAGTTTGCGGCATCTTCATTTGATCTAAAACCCAAGCATGAAAATTAAGTTCCGCTATAGATTTGGCACAAATATCATCAGAATTAGATCCAAGAACCACGAACTGATCAGGATGAATTGACATCGTAATATTTAGTTCGCGAGATACACGGCCAATCTCCATCAGCTTTTGCTCAAGAAGGTTCCAATAAGGAAGCAATTCAACTTGAATCTTAAGAGTAGGATCAGTAACCAAAGGAAACAATTTGCAAGACAAACGATAATGTTTGATACCTACTTCTTTACAATGCTTCAGTGTTTCAATCGTAACCGTAAGGTTATGAGAGATGCGGCGAGAAAGTTCAGCGATAGATTCGTCACGATCCTTTTTAAGGAACTGAGTACGAGTCATGGTTTTGAACGCTAATTCGGGGTTTTTATCCCGCAAAAGCTCAGAGATGCAAACGAGTCCATATTTCATCTTGATCACGATATCAGATTTTCGGAAGATGTCAAGGCACAAAAAAGCCCCCATTTCTGGGGGCTTCACTCATTCACATTGGAATCCCATCATCATCTTCAACAGACGCTGGTTGCGGTACTCGCTTAGGCGGTGCAGTCTTTGCCTTTGCTGGTGCTGTAGCAGCTTCGCCGTTCTCTTGCTCGTTAGACAAATAAATAATAAAGTCTGGCGACTTCTCATTACTCTTCGTCTTGTTACTGAACATGATTACTCGCTGCTTCACTTTGTTTCCTAGCTCATCAGAAATGATATAGCCAGTACAAAACGAACTCTTTCCATTAGCGGCTGCTTTCTTCCAAAGCGCACCAACTTCACGATTCTTCCAATCTGATTGCTTATCTGTGGTATTACTCATATTTTTTATTGTGATGTATAACTAAAACTAACGAAGTGAATATTATTATTAATAGTAGCACTAATTTTTATCTTCATGTTAGCAATTATTTACGCGAACTCACTTTAGCAGATTTTTTGAGGCTGTCAAGAGGTGATTTCAAAAATTATCGAGATCTCCCAACATTTTTACTTCTAAAGTTATTCTGTTTTTTAATGCGATCAATTGTTTCAAGTATTTTAATCTGCTTTTTTCTGTTTTTGCTCTTGTTGTTTTTAAAATAACCTTGTCAACCTCTTTATTAAAAAATGCAGCGGAATCTTCAACTATTTTTTTATGGTTTGACATATAGAGCTTGTAAAAAATCTTGGTCTTTTTTGACCCAATGCAAGATTTTTTCGATACTCTTATTATTCAATTGGATGTTGTTTATTCCATAAAATTTAAATATTTCTTGGTACTTTAAATCAGGTTCTTGAACCGAGCCTTTTATATATTGTTGAATGAAATAAACATTTTTTATTTTTGAAGCAGCAATAGTTTTGGCGCAATGAACACACGGGCTGTAAACCATACAAGCGTAGTGAGGTTGACGAGATGCATATAAAATAGCATTGATTTCGGCATGATTAATTAAACAAGATTTAGTTTCGCGATCTTTAAAAACATCTTCTTTTGGTAAAAAACCGGGACCGAATCCGTTAAAACCAGTAGACACTGTTCGCCATTCTTGGTCGAATAGCGCAACGCCTACTTGTGTGTGAGGATCTTCAGATCGCGATCTTGCAGAAAGAGCGATATAACATCCATATTCTGGTTTACTTAATCTTGGGTTATTCGGATTGAAACTCATAATACATTAATTCAGCGTCCCCTGCGGTCCACTTGTGAGCGAGACCTTCACAGGAAAATTCTTTCGAAAACGGTTTCCATGTTTTCGCTTCTGGAGGTAGTTTATTAGATATCCACGCTCCACTGTCTCTAAAAATTATTCTGTTGTTTGGTTGAGCGAACATTTGTCCGCCTTCGCCCCAAAAAATATGAGCGCATTTGTGTCCAGCAGATATTTCAGAATAGCCTAGATTATAATCTTCACCATTGCACCAATCAATTGTGAATAGATATTTTCCAACGTGCATTCTCTTATCTTTAAGATAAATATATGCACTACTATTTTTTAAATATTCAAATCTTTGAATTGTAAAATAATAACTATAAGTATCCCATAGTTGCAACCAGTCTAACTCATATTTGGTGATGGGTTGTTCACTATTGGAAAGATAATGAATAGGCACTCTGGCAAATTGTGCGCCGTATTCACTCATGACATTAAACATCAAACATCGTCGAGGTATAGATACTATAGAAAATATTTCTACAGGAATAAATTTTCCAGTCGTTCTGGGCGCACTGTCAGTAAGAAAAGAAGTATCTAAATATCCTAACTGAGTTGGTATATTTGTCGATAGATAGCTCATTATTCGCCTTTTTTAAACGACTCCATGAGATCATGCACGGATTTTAGCATCGTGTCAAGAGTGGCGATACGATTGGCGTAAAGATTTTCGGTTTTTATCTGTTCTTCTTTAATTAGTTTTTCGAGTTCTTTTATTTTTCTAAAAGTATTAACTGGTTTATTTCTTTCGAATTCAGATACGTTCATATTTTTTTATAAATAAAATACTTTTGCCATTCTTCTCTATTTTTTACTGGCTTGTTAGGGAGTACGGGAATAGGCATTGGAACAGATTTTATATCGCGATTCTTATTGTCTAAAAATGGATATAAGTCCTTCTTTATTTGATTACACCGCGCACAGGTAAGAGTGATGTTTTCTATTTCTTTAGTTCCACCTTTGGAGCGTGGAAAGATATGTTCCACAGTCATATCTTTTTTATCAAATTGATCGTAACAAATTTGACAAGTATAATCAAAAATAATGCATAATTTTTGAAGACTCAATGTGCGAGGCATTTTTTTTCTTTTTGAATAAAAAGAAGCTTTGATAACAGCGGTAGTGGGTAAAAACCAAATTCTATCTTTAGAAGTTAAAAAAGGTTGATCTTCGTGAAAATCAATTCCCTGATTAGAAATCCATTGCAGATTGTTATCTATTAGATTTTCGCTTGCATCGAAGCATTTGATATTGTTTTTTATTAAATGCAAGAATGTGGCCCTACCTGTTAAAAAGGTATAAGGCATAAACGAAGAATCTAAAAGTAAAGTGGTTATTTGATTAGAATAACTTGACATGCCATGAAAATAGCAGAAAAATCAAAATTGTCAACACAAAAAAACCGTTAACTTTCGTTAACGGTATATTTGACTAAATATCGTTCACTATTAGAAGTTCCAGCGAACTCCCGCAACAGCGACTACATCGCCGCTGAACTCTTGGCGTGCGAAGTTATACTTGGAAGACTGAAAATTATTGTCGTAATATCCAACTTCAGCATAAGGTTGAAGGTGATTAAAGAAAGTGCGAGAAACACCAATCTTGGCTGCTACGACATCATAATCAGTAAACTTACCATACTCGACAGCAGGAGTAACAGTGAACCAGCCGAACACATCGGTTGGGCGTTCAACACCAACGATATAACCTGATTGACCAAGGTTAAAGTCATGTGAACCACGGATATAAGGAGTTAGATATGGATTTACCAAGGCAATCTTTGGAGCGATTTCAGTGGAATTACGACCTCCAAGAATTGAGCTTTGATGGCGAAGAACTTGCAAATCACCGCGAAGGGAGAACTTTTCGGTAATCTTTAGAGCCTTGCCAACACCCACCTTCCAATGAGATTCGTCGATGTTATTAGAATTAGGAAGAACGACACCACCGACGTAAGCATCTACACCAAAATAGGTCTTTCCGATATCGAAACCAGCAAATGCTGATCCGCCAGTCTTTGCTAGACCATTGACGATGTAGTGGTTGTTGTAACCAGCGTTAATACTGGCGTTGATTGTTGATTCCTCGGCATCCGCAGCAAAAACTGCGACTGAGGCTAGAACCGATACGATGAATAACTTAAATGACTTAATCATAGGTGTATGATTTTACACCATTTTAGCGAGAAGTCAACAAGTTTTTTTCGTCAAACGCCTTTTATTTTGTTCATTAAATAATTAGCCCCAACTGAAACCGCCGCAACTATTCCTGCTAAATAATATTTAAAATACTCAAGGCCAGCGACTCGCGTTTCTAAGTCTTTGTGGCTTTTTTTAATATCGTCTATATTGTCAGAGATAGTATCTAATTTTTGTTCCATTCTTGAGAGAACAGCATCGTAACTATTATTTTCGTACTTGTCTGACATGTAGTTTTTTACACTAGAAACAGAGCTTTGGGAGCGTTGTTTTTTTAATGTTAAATTTTAGTATTTTTTAAGTCTATATAAAATAAAAAAGACCTTTAGAGTTATAAACTACTATTTTAATTTTAGTTTCATTGATCCTGTTTGAGCCAAGTATGTCAGTCACTTGAAAAGGGTCTGGAGTGGGGCTTATTGGAGCGGCCATAACTCTATCTTTTACTTTATATATATCTAAATTAGTATCAACAATACTTGGATGGTATTGTCTTGTTAAAGGTGCCATTTTCATATTGTTTTAGGTGTTGATTCTGTTTTTTTAACCCTAGAAGTTGGAAACGCTTTGTTTCCAAAGTCAGATGCGTATAAGCTATATAATCTCATAATAACTCCATGTTTAACAGTAACGTCGCCAAGATCTTCGACTAATACATAATTTGGCCTATCGTATTTAGCTACAACATCAGAACTAACTAATAAATGATTAGTTTCTCCTGAATCCATTACTCTTTGTGCATAATTAATTCCATCACCACTAATGTTTAAATTGCCATTGATATCTTCAAGCGGGCAAACATCGCCACAATGAATACCCATTCTCATTTCTAAATCTGGTCTATTTTTTACAGCTTTTGCTACGGTAATGCCACAATTGATAGCGTCTTCAAGATAAGTAAAAAATCCGAGAATCATTCCATCTCCTGTCGGTAGAACGATTAATTTTTCAAGTGCGTTTGCGGTTTTAAATTGTATAGTTGATTTAACTATTTCGCCCAAATCTTTAAAGCATTTTCTCTGCTCATCAGTGGTTTTTTTACTATATCCAACTATGTCCATGAAAAAAATATAGCCATCTTGTATTTTGTCCAATTCAAGACGACTAGATTTAACTTCAGCATCAATAGCTGCTACTTGATTTATTATTTTTTTAAGTGGTTTCGGAGCTTCGACTTTTTTAACTTCTTCGATTTTCTTTTCTTCGACGACTTTGTTTTTGCTTTTTAAAAATTCTTTCCAGTTGATTGTTTTTTTATCTTTTTTCTTTGGATCTTTTGCGACTTCTTCTTCATGTATTTTTTTTAACTTAACTTCTTCTTCGTTTCTTTTATCAATGTAAGCTTGCATTTGTTTTTTAAATTCTTCGCTGATGTGAATTGTAACGTCTTTACCGTTGCCTCCATTGTCGATTTTTTTCTTTCTTGCCGCTCCTTTTAATTGAAGCAGTGTTTGCATTTTAATATTGCCGGTTTTAAAAGCCAAATCTAATGGAGCTATTTCGCCTTTAAAATCCGCTCCATTAACATTAGCTCCTAAACATATCAAAAACTCGACCATTTCTATATCGTTAGCGTTAACGGCATAATGAATAGGCATCCATCCATTTTTTTCATCCCTACCGTTTATGCGACCATCAACATCAAAATACTTTTGAACACCTTCAAAATCTCCTGTTTCAGCACAAAAATGAAGGCTTGAACCGCCAGAAGATTTTGCGCCAGCTTTAGTTAATATTCTTACTATTTCGCCTCTATTACCTAAAGCTAATACGTCTATTGGATTATTCTTTCCTAAGAAGTCTTTAGCGTTAACATCTGCACCTTTGATTAATAAATATTCTACAAGATGTTTTTGTCCGTAGTGAGCCGCGTAATGCAGAGCGGTCCAGCCTTTTGCGGCATCAACTTCATTTAAAGTATGTCCTTTGTTCAACATCTCTTCGATAGAGACTATATCTCCATTTTTAGCGGCTAAATGAAAACTGCTACCACTGCCGTATTTTGCGCCACGTTTTTGAAGAGTATCAACAATTGATAAAAACCCTTTTTGTTCTGCAATATCAAGTGCTGTATTTTTACTTGTCCAGTCTTTACAATTAACATCAGCACCATGATTCAATAATAATTCAACAATTTCTTTATTGTTTTCTGACACGGCTACGATAAGAGGAGGGTTGCCGGTATCCTCATCTCTTTCGTTTATATTAACTTTATCTTTAACTATGCAATTGTAGACATTATCATATAAATTGCGGCGGATATGAGTGAAAATATTAATTGCCATTTTAGTCTTGCTTTTTAAATCTACTTAGATCTAAGTTAGCAAGAGGCTTTTCAATATTTAATGATGCTAGTCTTTCGTTTTGGACGACTAGTTTGCTGCCGCCCAAAACCTTTCCGTCAACAACATCGTATATGAAGAATACGGTCTTTGTTAAACCCACTCTAACTATTCTTCCAGGTTTACCATCTACATAAACGACATCATCTTCTTTATAATCATTTCCAACAAACATGAATAAAGCTGCGGCAAGTTTTTCGATACTAGACTTAAACATTAATGCTACAAGTCCAATAATAAATAACCAAACATATTTGCCGGTCAAATCTTGACCAGTTGATTCTAATACTTGTTGTGATATAACGTGTACGTCGTTTGTATTCATATAATCAGTTGTGTCATAACTGATTACACTAAAATAAATAAAATAGATTTTTTAAAGTTCTCCGGTATTTTTTAGTATATTGCCGGTTATTTGATCCACTTTTGTTCTCTTAATATATTATCTATTAAATCTTTTTCATCGCTATCCATTTCTTTCTCGAAACGTTTTAGTAATTCATTTAATGGATATACTCTATCAGGAGATTCTTTCTGTTTTACTTTCAATTCTTGAATAACATCTACAATTTTAACAAGAGGAGATTTAAATTCTTCTACGTTTTCTTTTGTTGCAAAATTAGACATTTCAAAAGCTTTAGGAGTTAGCATTTTGACCACAGAAATAACCGAAGACCCTAACATATTAAATATTGAAAATGCCGCGCCAGCAGCAGGATGTACAGTTGCAAGAAGTCTAAGAATAACAAATACTACCGTAAATATAAGTATTGCAGTCAAAGCGCTAAAAACAAACTTCTTTAATCCCCAAAAGACAGCGTTAAGACCAAACATTCCGCTCATTGAATCTAGTACAGCTTTGTTTTGGTCTGCTTCTTTGGCGACTTCTTTGGCTTTGTCAGTTAATTGCCAAAGTTGATCATCGTATTGTTCGTTCAACTCTACTTTTTCTTTTTGTAATTTATTAATTAGCTCGTCCCTTTTAAGGAGCAGCTCTTGCCCTTTCTTGCGCTCTTCTTCTACTGCGGAATTAAGCAAATCTACGGTAGCTTTTATTCTGTTTATTTCATCAATGTGGGGAGAACCAACAATAGAAACGACTCTTTCATTTAAAGATTTTGCCGTATCTACTTGAATTGGCGGATTAGTTACTTGATTAAGCGAATATTGAATGCCTTGAGCAAGAGCAGAGGTTTGTATTTTTTTTCCCTTGTCATTCTTTTCTATCTCTACTACAGTAGCGTCTACTTTCTTCTCTTCTTTAGCTATGGCTTTTTGATTATCATCTATTTGTTTTGCAGGCTTGATTGTTGAAAAACAACCAGATAGCAATAAACCCATAAACAAAATTAAAAGCCTTTTCATTAAAATCCATTACACTTAAATAAAAATTCCTTATGTTTCTTTTGGTTAAATTTCTATAGGTTTGCGCATTTTAACTTTTTTGTAACTTAATAATCGGCTCTACGGTGTATAATATAATGATGATGAAAATTTTTTTGAGGACTTTTAAGTCTATATTTTTGAGTGAAAATGAACAGATGAAAGAAATTCTAGAAAAACAATCATCATTGCAAAAACAAATACATCATATTATGTCGTCATTAACTAACCTACAAGAAGCCATCACCCGTCTATCTTCAATCACTGATGAAGCCGTAAAGGTGCTAAACACCCCACATCCTACTGAGGAGGCTATCCAAGCCGCCGCTGACTTGGTAAACGCTCAAGCAGACCGTCTTCTAGCCGCTTCGGACACCGATCCCGAGACAGTCGCTAAGTAATTGTATCCATAAACAAGCAACCCACAGAGTTAAATCTGTGGGTTTTTTATTAGTCTTTTTTGTGAGGGCGACGGTGAGGGGGAGGAGGCCCCTTTGGTCCTTTGCGAGGCGGTGCGAATTTTCTCTTGTCTTCTTGGGAAACCTTAGATCTCTCCTCTTTATCTAACTTTCCGTCTTTGTTCGTGTCGTATTTTTCAAGAAATTCCTTGGGAGGGCCTTTTCTTTCTTGACTTTTTGGTATTTTGGGTGCATCTTGAGCTGAGGATGTCAGCGAGAACCCTAAGAGTATCGTATATAATAGATATTTCATAGTCATCAACCATGACAGATAGTGCGCTTAAAAAGTAACATCTTTTACATTACCTTTACAAAAATGAAAACAATTAGACCTCTTCCAGATTTAGAATATCTCAAGCAATGTTTTGAAATAGACAACTCTATTCCTCAAGGCCTTAAATGGAAACCTCAAAGACCAGAGTCTCATTTTGAAACAGTTGGATTGCATAAAAAATGGACTACAGTATTTGCTGGAAAACCTTGCGGATGTATTAACGACCGAAACAGAAGAAATAAATATTATATTGTTAGTCTAAATGGAAAACATATTTTCAATCACAGAATAATTTATGCTATACATAATAGCGTTACCGATTTTAATGGAAAAATAATTGATCATATCGATGCAAATAGTCAAAATAATGATCCTCAAAATTTAAGGCTAGTTACATCATCAGAAAACCAATTAAATTCTAGAATGCTTAAAAACAATACAAGCGGTCATAAAAATATTCGTTTCCGCGAAAAAAAGAAATCATACGAGTGCATGATAAGGATAAGAGGGAAAAACAATTGGATTGGAACTTTTAAAACTTTAGAAGAAGCTTTGCAAGCAAGAGACTGTTTTGTAGAAAAAATGAAACTTGAAGTTGGAAATTATTTTAGAATATGAAAGCAACATTAGAATTCAATCTTCCTGAAGACCAAAAACAATTTGAAATGGCAAATCAATCTGCTGATATGCACGCAGTGATTTGTCATCTTGCTGAAAGATTAAGAAGCTACCGCAAGCACGGTAATAATTTTGAAAATGTAAACGAAGCTCTTGACGCGATTCATACGATTTTGTATGATGAACTCGACATGAGGCACATAAATTTGCACGATTAAGTTTGTAAAAATTAAAGATTCATTTTATAATTCTTATATGGACTCTCCATCTGTTGTAATTTCAATAAACCTCAAAATCAAAGACCAAGAAATTGTCTTGTCAATGGAAGAGGCGAGAGATCTCTATTCTCAACTTAAAGGTGTTTTAGGTTATAATAACCAACCATATTCTGTTCCTACTTGGGGTGGCGCTCTTAACCCTTATGTAACTTATACTATTAATTGCTCTGACAATATTAATTCTAACTGGAAAACTTCTTAATTTATGTTAAAGATTCAAATCTGGATGCGCGGGACTATGGAATATAGTCAAGACACCATTCCCGGCCCTACTATCGATCAAACACAAGAACAATTCGAAGAAGCTTTTAAAGAAAGCGATGATTGTTATTGGGGTGGCGACGTTTACGAGACTTGTCCTTATTTTGATAATGACAAGAGAGATTCTATTGATGTTTACTTAGGAGGCGACGACAATATCTCTAATGATGAGAAGCCTGTTTTTGTAACTTCTAATTGGGAAGATTTTGAATTTGAAAGAGGCGGCGGATCTAATTATGTACCTGATGCTCCAGATAAATTAGGCGAAGTAAATATCTGGTGGTCGCACGACATGAAATTTAATTATGTCTATTTCTGGAACAATTTTACCGAGTTCGACCCAAATAAATTAAAAATTCAATACGGTGTTGATCAAAAAGGAAATAAATATCTTGAAGATTTAATCTATGATGGCGAATTTCCTGATGATTATAATGATTTTGGTGACACGGGATACGGATACAATGGCCCAGAATTCGTGTATCATCCTGAACAAAAATTTGCTGAAGAGCAAGAAGATTGATATAATATGAGCATGGACCGCAAAGGTTTTTTTAAGAC
>ERZ807358.16-NODE-16-length-18928-cov-3.439711_pt1 | contig 18928 bp, 24 predicted proteins | sample MGYA00521254_ERZ807358 | MGnify/ENA primary metagenome ERZ807358 (study PRJEB31431, sample SAMN03801314) | freshwater metagenome | biome: Freshwater; feature: Lake; material: Water | place: Canada:St Catharines | collected 2012-08-09 | depth 1 m m ...
CAAGAATGGCAATTCATTACCGCTACAGCAACCATTGGCATTGCTGGTAAAACTTATCAATCCATTTTGCGAGATATAAACTGAATCAAACAAACTACCAAAAAAGTAAAAATCAAATTGTAAGTCAATTGGTTGGAAAGTAGAACCATCATCATACAATGTTAATGGTATTCCAATCGAGTTTTGATTTAAATTTTGTAATGGTGTTTGCGGCTGCGTAACAGTATATGTCTGTTCAACCGTGGGGTCATATATAGGAGGCGGTGGAGGTGGAGTGTACTCCTGCGCGAACGCAGGAGCCACCGCCAATAGTAGTAGAGCGAGAAGTCGCTTCATTAGCCGCCTTCTGATGCTTCTGGAAGATCAGTTGATTTTTCTTGCTCGTCTTTTGCCCAGAACTTCCACCACTTCTTCTTAAAGTCTGGACGCTCTTCTTTATTGCCTGTCCACTGTTCAGTTGCTTCCTTACCAATCTTACCCATATAAGGGCATGGTGTTCCAGCCATTTCCATTGCCTTGAAGACTCTTTCGTCTTGACACATCATTGATACAGCAGCAACTTTCATACCCATGTCGTATAGAGTCTTGGAAAGTTTTAATCTTTCGCAATTCATATCGCGAACTGCCTTACCAGCAGAAAGACCAAAGACCTGAGTCTGAACAGCGCCAGAAACGCCTGATACACAGACATCCTGGCTATATGTTGAGATCATTGGAGCGATAGCAGAAGCAGGAGGTGCTTTGATTGTTGTTTCTGACTTGGTGATATTTTCGTTACGATTGATATTTGTATTCGTATTATCTGTCTTTACACTTGATTGGCTTGTGCTCTCAGACTTATTCACATTCTCGTTCTTGTTTACAGCAGTTGATGTGCTCACATTTACATTGTTATTATTATTTGTGGCAACAGAAGTGCTGTCGTTCTTATTCACATTTGTGTTAGTTGAAGTAGAGACATTGTTGTTGTTATTTGTGTTGGTTGATGTAGAGACATTATTGTTATTGTTAGTATTTGTTGAATTGATATTCGTGTTGTTGTTATTATTGTTATTATAAGTTACCTCACCAGACAAATTGTTATTATTGTTATTTGTGTTTGTTGAGGTTGATGTGCTCACATTGACATTGTTGTTATTATTAGTGTTATTAGATGTCGTTGTGTTCACATTGTTATTATTATTTGTATTTACAGATGTGGTGTTATTTGTATTCTGGTTGATATTAGTCAATGTACCAGACTGAATGTTATTGTTCGTATTCACATTCGTGTTGTTATTCGTATTTGTAGCCGTAGAAGTCGAAGTATTCACATTATTATTATTATTTGTCAAAGTACCAGACTGAATGTTGTTATTTGTATTCACATTCGTGTTTGTATTTGTACTGTTCACCACCGAATTGTTATTATTCGTATTTGTAGCAGTACTAGTAGAGGTATTGTTATTGTTATAGTTTACTGTACCACTATTAATGTTATTATTTGTATTAACATTCGTATTGGTATTTGTTGAAGTCGAAGTCGAAGTGTTTGTATTCAAATTTGTATTCGTATTATCAGAAGTCGAAGTAGAAGTTGAAGTATTCGTATTCTGATTAATATTAGTTGCAGTACCAGACTGAATGTTATTATTGGTGTTAACATTCGTGTTGGTATTGTCCGATGTCAATGTGGAAGTCGATGTTGAATTTGTTGTCGTATTGACATCGGAGGTCGTATTGACCGTAGAAACTGTTGTAGTCTGACCGTAGGCCTGGACTGCGCCTACTGCGAATAGTAGCGCAAGAAATAACTTTTTCATTTTAGCTCCTAAATTTTGAGTTTGCATTGCAAAATCATTGTTGCCCAACACTAGGGGCAAAAAACTCAGGAGCTATATAATGACAGTCAAAATTCCATTAATTTATATAAACGTATTTATAAAACTAGACAGCAAACCCTGGTTTGTAAACTGTCTTGCCCTTTTCCATCACGGCAGTAAGGATTTGCTTTCTTTGCTTACCAGAGGAAGCATAGCTAGCATGGACCCAACCACTATTTGGACCTTCTTTAGGATTATAAAATTCTAGAATGACCTGGTCAAAGTCTAGATTATCAGCAACCCATTTTGCAAGATCGAGATTTGACATACCATCAATCTCAAAGTCTACGGCTTCACCATTGCAGTGTTGGGACTTAGCAGAGCCACCAACAGCTGCATTTAGCTTTGGACCTCTGTAAGCTGAATTAATTTGCACTGGCTTACCAAAATGTTTTCTAACTGGCTCTAGAATGTTTTTACATACTAGGGTTAGGTTATGCATATGAGTTGGGTTTGGTGTATTATCAATACCCTTTCTTGTTGCCGTTTCTGATCTTGTTAGTTCCTTCAAGGAGAAGTGTTCTGACAAGTTACCAGGCTTAACAACGCCTGGTGCTGCAGCCGGCTTGGCAACTGCTACAGCTGGTTTAGCTGACGCAGGAGCTGCATCAACCTTAACACCCTTCAATAGACTGTAGTACTTCTTTGTCTTAGTTGATCTATCATCTAGACCATGTGTACCACCGTTGATCTTCTTTGTGATAGAAAGGATTGTAGCATCGCTAACACCCTTGTCACAAATATCCCAAAGCTTATTCTTATCAAAGAACCAGATAGCTGATTCAAAGATATACTCTGTAGCAACTAGATCTGGATTGGAAAGAATCTCTGGCTTACCAAGATAGGTAGCTAGAGCCTTATAGTTGTCCTTACCAGTTAGCTGGAGAGCACCACGGCCTCTATACTTCCAGCCATCACCTGAGGATTCTGGACCGTTGCCCATTCTGCCACCATATACTTTGTTGGCAATCTTTTCTGGCTTTCTCTCATAGGCTACTGCCAACTGGTCTGTTGGGAAGTATTTGCCAAAGATACCACGAAGGCCTTTTGCGCCATAGTTCAAGTTCTCATTAAACTTAGCAAAGCCACCTGACTCGTGGTTTGTCTGGGCAAAGAAGTGAGCTGCCCTTTCAGGCGTCATCTTATAATACTTCATTGCAGCTTTGAGTACTTCTACACCAAACTTAGGGTCTGGCGCAACTCCAATTTTCTGACAAAACTTCTCAATACTCATTTTTTACCTCAGGCAATTTCGTCTTCTACTTCCTCAACAACTTGCTCGGCAACAGTTTCCTGTGGCTTGGCTGGCTCTTCTGGCTTCTTCTCATCTGGCGATTTGCCTAGCATGATACCAGAAAGAATACCGGTTAGGAATGTAGCAATAGGTGTGATCAATTCAAAGAACTTGGCATCATTTGGTGACTGTGTCATTGGTTGGACAACAAAGATCAATGAATATAGAACCACAAATACGATACCAGTTAATGTTGTAGCCAATGTTAGGCCAACAATAAACTTTAATCGTGCCATCAACTCGTCAGGTGTATATCTTGGTCCATTAAACATAATTATTCTCCTGTTTCTTCACTAGTTGGTTGTTCGCATGGAGCAGCTGGAGCTGTTTCTTCAGCTGCTTCAATCTTACCTTGTGTTAAGTCAACTTCTCTGCCAGTTAATTGATCTGGGCAGATTCCCTCAGCCTCGCAGCGAGGTCTTTGACATTCTTCTGTGTTCCAATTTGCTGGATCTTGACATGGGTATCTATAATGATCACTACACCCAGCAACTAATAATAATGAAAGTGCTAACATTACAGCTTTCATATCATTCCCCTTCGTTTACTTTAAAATGTTCACTCTTGTGATGTTTCTTCATAGCAGCTTGTGCTTGCGCAATTTTATCATACCTCTTACTTTGCCAACCACATCCAGATTCTGAGCACCCAGCGTGGTATGCCTTAGCACCATACACATCTGTTTCATATACCAACCCTTTGGCTACGCGTGGTTTGTTTTCTTCTTCTGCTACAAAGTTAACAAATCTTTTGCCCATTCTTGATGGAGCTAATTTTTGATTAGCCTTCTTATATCTAATCATTGCCTTTTTCTTTACGCCAATTGAATCTGGTCTTAGGCCAGCAATGCCACCTGTGTTATTGGTTGGCATTTCTTCTTGAACTTTTTCAACATTTTGATTCACAAAATTAAGGAACCCTTTAGCATTTGGTGTTTCTTTTTTATTAGATTCCCTGTACTTTAACTTATCAGCTTTTGCCCTTGCTTTTGTTATAGGGCTTATAACTAAATCTTCTCCTTCTTCAATCTCTTTTATGGTTTCCTTTAGCATATAAGCCACCTGTTGTTCTGATGGCTCAAATCCTTCCTTCAAATCTTTTTTTGGATATTCTTTTAGAAGTAGATATGCAGCTGCATATGTTGCAATAGCTGACTTGCCGCCTGGCAACTTACCTAGCAGTTTTCTTAGGTTGAGAGTTATAACATCAAAGTATCCTAAAGCATCTTTTTCTTCCTGCTTTAGTCTTTCTCTTCTTGGTTTAATTATGTTTCCATCTTTATCAATTATGCCAAGCTTATATGCCGGCCACTTCTCAAAAGGAGTGACAAGATTCTTTATAAACTTGTATGAAATTGCTAAATCAATTACTTGATTCATGAAACTCTCTTAATTTCTTTACAACAACTGTATCCAGAGGTATATCACTATTTCTTATAACATCATCATTGCCAACATTAAAAACAACATCTGGCATATATCCAAGATAAACCAAAAATGGTTTAAGGACATGCCACTGTCCCTGCATCTTCAATAAACACATCTTTACTGTTGCTTCGGGGCCAAACAAATTATTTAACAAGTTCAGGTGGTTGAGGATCAATCTCTCCTTCAACTCACCTGATTCTTGGTACCTTGTTAGCAGCCTCTTAATATACTTCAGCGTATTAAGATCATCCTCAAACTCCGTCACGTCTATACATGATGGGTTATCATAATGTCTAGCTGCAAATAATAAAAAGTTTTCTTCAGTCAATCTATCAATATTCATTAATAAAATTATACTTTATTATTCTGGGAACTGTGTATCGTCTGCTGCATCGGTAGTAGGAGCTGCTGTCATAGCGCATAGTGTTTCTCTATGAACACGACCTGCACGACCACCCAATGTTAGTGTCAGTGTTAAGCTTGTGCCGCCTGATGTGTTAGCATTTGTTGAGTTTGATGGAGCAGTTGTATTTGCAACTTGGATAACAATGTGACCCGTATTAGCAAAACCTGAACCACCATTAGTCAATGTTAGAGCTGTAACACCGCCAGTTGAGTTTGTCGTAATTGTGGCTGTAGCATTAACTACGCCATTTGACAATGTAACAACTTGTGTGTTAACATAACCCGAACCACCTGCGTTTGGTGCAATTGTTAGTACTGGACCAGTACCATATTGCTGTAGAACCCAACCCTGTGCAACTGGCTTGTTTGTTGTTGAACGAGCATACTGTGATTCTGCTGCGTCTACGCCAAATACACCTGTTCTTGCACCACCAAAAATAGCATTAGCAATGGCACCATTTGAGGCCAGGCCCGTAAATTTTGGTGCGCTTGCTGCTGCGTCTGTTTTTCCCCAAAGTGCCATATCTCTATCTCCTGTTAAGTTTTTCTATTATGATCTAAGTAATCAGAATCTTTGTTTACTACAAAATAACTTGAGAGCCTTTTATCTACTGGTACAATAGATTGGTTACCTTCTGCATCTTCCTTTATTTCAACCTTATCTGAAGTTCTTAGCTCCGACAAAGACCTAATTGCAATAGCATTATAAGTTGGCACCTTTGGCACCTCTACAGTTGGCTTTTCAAATACTACCTGAGAGCCAGTTATAAATCGACCTGCTTTAATTCCCATCTAAGTATTTATTGACCTTATTGTTTAGATATCTATATATTCCTCAAGGGTCATCTCCATTTCCCCAACTCTTGGTACCTTTGACATCTTTTTCTCAGATACTGACTTCATGGCGCGTCTTGCTGCAGATGCTGCTAGTCTTGCGCCAAGAGGCTTCTTACCTGGAGGACCTTCTTTCTTTCTAACTGGACCACCTAGAACATCTGCTGCGTGGGCTGCTAGTCTTTTGTCTTCAGCCTTGTTTGTAGCCATATCTTTCATCTTGCCTTCATTCACCGCTTCTTCTTTTTCTGATCTCCAGTAATCAGCTGCTGTTTGGATATAATCAGCTGCTAGAGTAATCTTGGATTGAACCCATTCTGGTAGGTCTGTTTGTGGTTCCAATAAATCATGTAGGCCTTTGGCATTGCGAATAATGGACTTCAATTGTGACATTGCCATATCACCTTCATATCCATACTCGCCTTCATCAGCCTCTGTACCATTGTTTTCTTCTTTCATTGAAGGAAGCTTTCTATACATATCAGCTACCTTGCTTGATTTAAACTTTGGATCACTCATTACCTTTCTACCAGTCATCTTTGACGAAAAGTATGGCGCGCCAGCGTCAGCACCATGCTTAATATAGGCATGCGTTCCAATTTGTCTAACAACATTATCTTTCTTAGCTTTATTTTCCATGTTGCGCTCATCTAGCTCAACTTCTTCGTTTGTCTTAGCGGCTTGCTTCTTTGCATACTCTGCACGAGCCTGAGCCAGCATTTCCTCGCCACGCTTACGGCTGGCATCGCTTGCTGCTTTTTCTCTGTCAAATGCGCGTTGCAATTTGACGGCTGCACTCATGCGCTTTGAGCCTTCATCAACCTGCTCTGCTTCTTCTGGTAGATTTGGCTTTGAGTGTTTACCAAGCGAAGATTTAATAGTTGCTTTTAAATTAGCAACATTTCTGTTAGCGGCATTTTTCTGGCCCTTTTCCGTTGAATAAGACTTTTTCATTTTTGCTGGATCAGTTGAAAATACATACCGACTTCCTAATTCATCACTATGATCGCGCTTAAGATGGCGTTTTCCTGTAAAATTGCTTCTTTGAGTAGGCACGTACTCAGCTTCATCAACCTGCTCGACTTCTTCTTTAGCCAATCTATCAATTGCTTTAATAACACCAGTCTGTCTCTTCATTGCCTTTTTGTCCTGAGCTAAACGCTCTGGATCTTTGGATGACATTGTGCCAGCTGTAAATGAATGATAGCTAACATCGTCTGTTGCTTTCTTGGCATATGAGGCAAGAGTTGACTTCTTTAGTTCATCAATCTGCTCATCTTCCATCATTGCCTTACCTAGACCCTTCTCACGGTTCTTGAAGGCAAATGATCTTAGCTTCATTAGTCTCTCACGCTCTGTTTCTTCTTGAAGCTTCTTGACATGCTTCATAATTTCATCATGGTCTAAACCAGAATGTGAATCACGATCTTGTTCTAGAGCCTTAATATGATCTTTTGTAACATTCTTGCCGTGCTTGGCTACAAGCATCTTTGCAATGTCAGCAGGTGATGAGTCAAATCCCTCATTGGCTTTAACTAATGTCTGCATCTTCATTGGAGAGACTGCCTTCTTAGAAGCCTTGCCTGCATTAGCCTCACCACCTTCTGCATCAGCAACAGCCTCACCACCATAGCCAGCATCTGCTGTATCAATAGGTCTGACCTCTTCCTTACCCTTAGGGGTATAGACGAGACCTTGGCTATGAGCATGATACGGACTGGCCTTTTTAGACATATGCTTATGTGGTGCTAAAACTGCTTCTAAGAACTTCTTCATATTACTCACCCTTTGGTGATAGGGACTCTGCCAACTTCTCAACAAACTCTTTCATTGTCTTCTTCTTTGCTCTTAATAATTTAAAGTCGTGGGCATCAACTTTACCATTCTTATTGGCATCAATTCTATGTTGGTTGCCAACTAGTTCTTCTGCAACCTTTTTGGCTGTTGCTGTTGCAATTGCCATCTTCTTACCCATTGGCATACCTGGATCGTCACGCTTGATTGCCTTGGCAACTTCTTCGCGCTTCTTCATCTCAGCCTTTGTTAGCATCTTTTCATCTAGCTCAGCTTCTTCTTCCATCTTACCTTGGGACTTCAGCATTGCTAGATAAGCCTTTGACTTCTTCTTTTCCATAATTGCCTTTAGCTTCTCTAATGGCATTTCTAGCTTGCCCTTCTTTGAGGCCTTTGAAGTATCTTCACCACCTTCTGGTGTAACTGCTTCTTCTTCCATTGCTGATTTCTTTTTACGAGAATGGCCATGGTTCATTTCTACTAAAATTGTTAGATCAGCAACAGATACGTTTTGCTCAATGCCATGCTCAAACATAACGTCATAGTGGGTCACTGTACCATCGTCTAGCAATGTATGCTCGCCGGCAATACACTCACCCTTACCCCATTGCTCATGGACAACGTGTTTGGCACAATCGTGCTGAATTGCTTTTTCTACGTTTGCTGTGTTTAGATCTTCGCTCATGTCTGAGTCTCCCTTCTGTAATTGTCTTAAATCTTGTTTAACCATTTGTCTTGTAGTACTATCGTCTTTTACAACATTTAACAAACGGTCAAATACTTTGTAAAGTATGCTTCTAAGAGATGGAACTGTCATAGCGGCATCACCATAACGCAATGCCCTTTTTACTACTTCCATCTCTTCAGGGTCAGCTAAGCCATTACGCAACAAATCCATGACTTTTGGATCTGTGAAACGTTGCTTAACTGCCTCAAAAATTTCGTTATCTGTCATCGATTTCTCCAAAATTAGTCAAAATATTTATATGAACACTTTTCTAGAGCTAGACCAATTAATCAACACTCCATGTACCAGTCTGTCGTTGCAATTTAGGCCACTCGACTGTTGTTACAAAGGATTTATCTTGTACAAGAACATGGTTGGTTGGCTGTGCTGTGAATCTACCGTTATCTAACTTTATAAAATAAAATTCTTTTGACTGCTCAGGTTCCAGACTAAATCCATCTAGCATCGGGATTGCTGTAAACATATATCGGCCGGTGACTTCATTCTTATTCCGTAACTTTGCAACCATTGGCACTGCTTCAAGAAATGGATATTCTACCATACTAAAATTATGACCATAGCAATCCCAAGTTTGGGCATCAGAGGGGTTCCAACTATTGGTAACTTGCTCATGTGCTAACTTGTGCAGAGGCACATTCCTATATACAGCCCCACATTCTAGCATAACGTGGCAGCCCCAGGTTCTACCAGGATGACTAACTAAACCAAACCATGCAACTCTTTCCCACTGATTATTACCAAATGTATTTGGCTCTACATAACAATATGTGTGGCGAAGCAAAGGCCCTGCGCCTGAGTAAATCATTTGTAATTCTCATAGATTGATGGTCTTGTTCTTCCATAGTTTCTCATCATTATACCTGCCTCGCTATTGGCTTCATTTTCATACGAACTGCCAGTCTCTCCTGCCATTGCTACATCTTCTAGATTACCATCTAAATCTTGTTTATAATGAACCATTTCATGTGCCAAAGTTCTTAGAATATCAACCGGATGTCTACCAGCGATGTTTACCTTAATTGTTTTCTCACCAGGATAGTATGCACCAAAGCTTGCATTCTCTTGAGCAACCCTTCTATCATTTACTAATTCTACCTTAGGTAGTTCTTGTAATCCTAAATAATCTTTGGCGTGATCCATAAAGTTATCAACATGCTTCTGAACATTCTGCTCGCGAGCCATGTCTTCAAGAATCATTTGTTTGAATCTCACTACTTCCATTGTTTACAGCTCCAATATCTTGCCTTATGTCTTGGACCTGGAGTATCGCAATTGTGTCTTGCTCTAAATGACTTTTTTCTTGCTGGAATGTCACTTTTAATGGACATGTTTGGATCACCAAAGCTGACCTTAACAACATTGCCTGATTCAGGATGCTTTACATAGACTGATCTTTTCTTTGGGCCACCTGGTGTTAGGAATGGCTTGCCAAGTTTAACGGTGCGGCCGCCCTTCTCAGCTTCTTGAAGCTCATCCACCTCACCCCAGTCCTCATAGACTTCATCGCCAGTTACTTCAAACTCTTCTTCAGTGAATCCAAAGTCAATTTTATCTGCAAATTCTTTAAATGAAATAAAACCTTCTGGCATCATCTTTGTCATTTTTGCTGGATGAGTTTTTGGCTTTTTAGGTTTAGCAGGAGGTCCTGACATTGCTTTTTTACTTGGTTGATTAGTCTTAGCTGGTTTGCCAAATATTTTCTTTAATCCCTTGCCAGCACCATATGCGGCTGCAGCACCAGCGGCTGCACCAATTAATGGAGCACCCATAGCTGCGCCAACACCCATACCTACACTGGTAGCAAGCATTGTGCCTAATCCAACTTTTTCATTTACATTACTCATTAATACCATCCCCTAGAAAATCTTTGAATGATAGTTTCTTACTCTCACCCGGCGTGTCTTGTTTTAACTTAGCAACAAGTTCTGGTGTGCCTTGATATCCAGCACCGCCTTCTTCACTAACGGACTTCCAACCACCACCCATTGCTTTATACTTCTTAGCTGCCCAACCGTTTGCATAGGCAGAAGGATATACATCAAATTTAGCCTTAGCCTGAGCTTTTGCTTGGGCCCATTTTTCTGGACTTGTTGGAACATTCTTTTCGTTAATTTTTGTAGCAACATTGACAGGAGCGCCACCCTTACCCTCTCTATCGGCTACTGGGTCCTCTCTTCTTTTTCTTCTCACTGCAGCAGCCCTATCATCCTTATCCATTGCTCGTGCTTTGGCAACGGGTAGACACTTTGGTTTACCCTCACCCTCTTCTCTTGCACAATCACCTTTAATATTTCCTTTGGTATCCATACGGACCCATTTTTGCTTAAACCATGTTCTCAGATCTTCCTCGACAGTCTTCTTGCCCTTCTTGTGCAATTGTAGAGCAGCCTTCTGTGCCCTTTTAACATCCATTGCACCTTCAGCTAAATCTCTATCTGCTGTGTGGTAGGTTAAGCCTTCGTGGATATAAGAATTAACTCTATTGAATGCCCACTGCTGATAGGTAAGAGTTGGTCTATGGCCTGAAGCAAAGTCAGCTAAACCACGATAGTATACAGTCTCTAGTATTTCGTAAGGTATATTGTGTTGGTTAGATTTCTTTTGTAGGGATTCAATAATAGAAGTTGGCAGTGCCTGCTCTCTCATAACCATTACCAATGCTTCTCTTACTCCAGCAACACCAGCCATTGCTCCAAGACCTCTTGGGGACTTGAATGCTTGGCCTGGCTTTCTTCTTTGCTCTGCTGATGAAATTCTTGGTAAAAGCTTTGCTGCCAATCTGTTAACAGACTTTGATTTAATTTTTAGTCTTCTATCAAGGGCTGCTCTTGCTGAATAAGAAAGATCGGCATACTTCTGACCCCTCAACATTCTTGCTCTCATAAACTTGCGAGCAGTTCTTTGGGCTCTTCTCTGTAGTGTTGATCTTGAGGCTCTTCTCTTTAATGCTCTCTTTCTACCCATTGCAAGACGACCTTTCATTGATCTTGCTCTGGCAGCTTTCTTAATTCTTGATTGAACACTAACTACTTCTTGTAGTTCCTCTTGTGTTAGTTCTTCATTTAATGCACCACGTAAAGTATTCAATACCTCTTTGTGGTGTTGCTGAAGATTCTTTGGCAAGCCTTCTTTAAATTCCTTATGCTTGCCAGCTGATGCTAGAGAGCGCATCTTAGAGGCCGACATTCCCTCCACGCCTTCTGCATCTGGATCTCTTGCGCCAGCTGACTTAACTTCAACCTTTTTAAAGTTAAAATCTTTACCAGGACCATTATAGGAATTGGCAATTCTCTTATAGTCCTCTACTCTGTCATCACCAGCAATTAGTGTGGCGTGTGTATAACCTTGGTTATGTAGATGTTTGAGAATGCCATGGACATTGGAATGTCCTTCTGGTGTATGCTTGACTACTGAACCAAATGCTTTCTTAGCAAATGCATGCTTTGTTTCGTAGCTTAGAGGATTTTTCTTTTTATCGTGAGACTTTGATAGGTAAATATGAGCTTCGCCGCCAACCTTTTCTGCGTGAGCCTTAATGGCATCAACTAACTTCTCGTGGCCAACTGTTGGAGGGTTCATTCTACCAAATGCAAAGACTACATGGCGGTCCTTTTGTTCGTACATACTTTGAGTAAAATTCATTTGAGGATTTAACTCAATATCATTCTTAGGCATACCAGTATCCGTGGTACCCTTACCAGCCTTTTTATCGTCTTTCTTTTTGGATTTATTTACTTCAGAATTGGCAACTTCTGCTGTTGCATCTTGGCTGGCCATAGCTGCTGCAGCCTGGCGCGTAACCACAAATTCTTGTAGACTTAGTCTCTTTTTCATTGATATTCCTCAAGGGGTTGGCGTACCCTAACCTTGTACGGAATATTTATAAGAACTTACTCTTTATCAAATATTCCCGAATAATCTTCTTCATCATCCCAGAAAGGCTCTACTTCTAGGTCCTCATCTAGATGCCCATAGTCCTCATCGTCATCTTCATCATCTTCAAGATCTTCATCATTAATTTTATCAACATCTAGCATATCAACTAGCTTTGGCTCATGGACATCGCGAAGATAGTATTCGTGGTTTTCAAGGTCACCAAGTTCCTCTAATACTTCTTCTGCAGCCGTAGCGTGCATATCATAATCTTCAAGATCCTTTTCCGTAGAATACCCTCTCTCTAGAGCCTTTGCTTCAATAGCAAGGGATTCGTCGACATGCTTAGCTGCTTCTTCTGCTTTGGCCATATCCACACCTGGTTCTTTGATTAGGTTTGAAAATGCTTCTGTAGCACCTGGACAGAGAGGAAAATTCTCCGTCTCATAGGAACCCACGGTAATGTTTTTACCTTCCCTTTCTTCGAAGTTTAGCTCTTCGGTATAAAGATTAAAGTTCTTCATATATCCTGTGCCATTTAGCGAGCCTTTAGAAAATTAGCTTGGGAGAAAGCGGCGCGGCCACCTTTGCCAACACCCGATCTCCTAACCAACTTAGTTGGCCTATTGCCTCTAATTGATACAAACCCTTCTGGTCCAGATGGCCTACCGTGGATAGAATGTTCATACCCATGATGGTCCAAGCTAGATAGGTGGTCTACTAATTCATTTTTTGCATTTTCTAGATGGTCATGAATATTTAGAATACGGTGAAAATGAGCCTTATTCTTTTGAACATGGGCTAGGTCCTGGTCCATTGCCTGCTGTCTTTTTGCCTTACCAGCTGGCGTCTTTAGCTTATCAACTTCAGCTTGGTGCTTATTCTTTAGCCAGGCCATATAGGCTGTGGCTGATCTTTTAGCACCAGTTCTAACTGTACTATTAATGAATGTCTTTAGGTTAACTCTATGGTTAGTAACAGCGTTGTGAGTCTCTTCTGTCGCACCTTCAAACTCCTCTACAGCCTTCTTCATGTGCTGCTGGAACCTTGTCTTTGGAGCCTGGGCTGCATGAACTACATGGACTGGCAATGCATGAACATCTGGATGGTGTTTAAATCCACTACCTTCTTCGTGTGGGTCAAATCCATAATGAGCATGCATTGATTCAAGATCGCCACGGCCTTTATACTCAGTATGGATAGCAACACCAATTCTAGCCTTCTTAATCTTTTTGCCTTCTGGTGAATCTGCTTTTTGAGAATAGGTAAGTGTATTTGGCGTAAAGTGATACTTACCATCATGATGGGTAATATCATTGTGTGTATACATGATGTCACCCTGGAACACACGGCCCTTTGGAGTAATCTTTTTAAGGTGATCGTGGGCGGCCTTCAACTTCTCAACCAAGCCTGGTGCATGGCCATGGTTCTTTTCAATATCTTCGTGTGAGTAATTGATCTTAGGTTCTTTATTGAATGCAGACTTAGATGCTGTAAAGAACTTACCAGTGACTGGATGATAACCAAAGATTACGGAAGGTGAACCATCATACTTAATTGCATTCTTAGTAGAAGAATGAGTAGCACCCACGATAGCATTATGTGTATCATTGAGTGTATGGAAAGCGTGCTTGAAGCCCTCAGTACCAGAGTCAATGACATGCTCTTCATTGTGCTTTAAATGAATTAGCTTACTTTCGTCATCAACTGTTTCTACTAGGTACTGAATGAAACTCATAGGTTTACCATTACTGCTGATGCTGGTGTATCGTCTGTTACAACTATACGGCCTGCGCTATCTCCCTTTGAGGGTGACTTACCATATATCTTTGGTGTCCCCATACTATCTTTTGCTGTTGGATCAAAGCGCTGGTCTTCGCGTCTTGCTCTCAATCTAAAATATAAATCATGTGAATTAGCATAAGATACTGCCTCATGCATTGAGCCAGAGATCTTCAATCTATTTTTAGCATCATCATAACTCTTTGTAAGATCCATTGGCCCAATGTACATATAGTCAATAGGGCCACCCATTGCTTTATTGCCAACAACAATTTTAATCTTATCTTGTTTACTTATCTTACCATAAACATCAGGTACTTTATCACCAACTCTTAGTTTCTTTTTTGTCTTTAGATGTTCGAAGGCTTTCATCATAAACTTTTTGGCAATACCTGGTACAGCTAACTCTAATCCTTTTAGGCCACCGCCCGCCAATGATGGGGCCGATTCACCTTTACAGGAGAGATTGACTGGCTCGCTTTTGCCTTTGATAAAAAGTTGAATGTCTGTGTAAGGCTCAGAGCCACCAGCTTGTCGACCGCTAAACTTTTCTGCTTTCAAAACACCAGTCAATGTTAAATTATCAAATACAACAGTAATAGGATTATTCTTATTGGCCTTGACAGCACCATTAATGGCGTCCTTGAGACCCTTTTCCTGTCTTTCTGATGAGGCACCAGCCATGTAGTTCTCCCAATTATGATACTTTATATATGCAAAACCCCCTTTCGGGGGCTTTGTTACATCGCTACTGTGTATGGTTCCATCGACCTATTGTACTGATTGTTCACCCTAATGAACTCCGTATATCTATGAAGATGTGAGAGTTTATGGGCTCCAACATAGGCGCAAGTTGATCTCAAGCCACCAAGAATGTCGTCCATAGTACCCTTAATAGGACCCTTATATGGAATCTTGATTGTTCTACCTTCGGATGATCTATAGCTAGCAAGATAGCCCTTGTGTTTTTCCTGGGCTGTTCTTGAGCTCATTCCATAGAATACGACACCATCTTCTGTATTAGTAGCACCACCTTCGTCGTGGCCAGCTAGCATAGACCCTAGCTTAACATACTTTGCACCAGCACCAATTGCCTTGGCAATATCACCAACACAAGTAATACCACCATCAGCAATGATACCACCAGACTTAGATTCTGCAGCACATTCTAATACGGCACTAAGCTGAGGGTAGCCAATACCAGTCTTGATACGAGTTGTACAGACGGCACCAGAACCAATACCAACCTTAATTAAATCAGCACCAGCATCTTCTAGCCTACGGACAGCCTTAGCTGTGACAACGCTGCCAGCCATGATCTTAGAATTACGGCAGCTCTTTCTTAGGTACTCAATCGTCTTATAGAACTGGTTCATATATCCATTTGCAACATCAACACAGATGTTAGCATAGATGCCATGCATAGCAAATAGCATACCAACAATGTTCTTCGTTAGCTCTAAATCCTCTTCAAGGATTCCAGTTGATATGTAGATATGCTTGAGTGTATTTTCATCTGCAGTGCTAGAAAACTTAGCCCAATCTTGAAAGGTGTAATGCTTGACAACAGCTGTGAGCGCACCATACTTGGCTAACTCTTTAGCCATTTCAAACGTACCAACACCATCCATGTTAGAAGCAATAACTGGATTGTAATCAATGTCCACTTTCTTTCTACTGTCGATGTCAGAGAACTGTGGAACAATCAGCACATCACTATAGTCTAATTTAGGAGCATCTTGAATCATAATCCAATACCTAGCCTGTCGGCAATTCTAATCTGAAAGTCTACAAGATTCTCATATACAGTCCTAACAACATCTGAACTCACATTGTTAGCTCTTGCTGCATATTCAATTGCTTCTTGTTTACATAGTCCTTCATTTTCAGCTTCAATCAAACTCATTTCAATAACATGATTAAGTTGCATAGTTACTCCCTATAGTTCCAAACGACATGATCCTCAATTAGCTGACGATGCTGAATCCAGTACTTAAAGTTACCAGACCACATAGCACCACTTCTATCTAAATGAGTAACACCCTTCTCCCAACTATCACAACTGCTACAGCTGTTTGTGAGGTTTGTCATTGGAGTTGCTTGGTGTTCTAAAGGCGAGGCATGGACTGGTTTAGATTCAACCAATCGCTCAAAAATGTCTCTGGCTTTATCAATATCGGTGTTTAGAATTCTATAAGAAACTTGAGCACAGCAAGAGGCTGAAATCATAATAGCCTGCTCAGCAGTTAAGTATGTCTTTACGACCTGCTTCTCTAGGTTGTCTTGTTCTTCCCAAATGTAATACTGAAGCCCTAGCTCAGTATCCTCACGAAGGATGTAGGGCACATGCCATTCACCCTTGGCAAGGCCAACTGGATTGCTCTTATTGTATGCATCCCACATTACAGTGGCCAATTCTTTAATCTCTGGCTGGGCATCTGGATGCTTACGAAGATGGAAGAAGTTATCATAGCTGGTAGCAGTACAGACTACCTTAATCAATTGGTATGGCTCTAAGATTCTATTAGAGACCTGCTTATGGAGATTGAGACTTTCAAACTTTCTGGCAGTGTTGCTTGTTGCCCTTGCAATCTCATCCCATAGCTGAGTTGCCTGTAACAGCTCAGGCATATCAAGCTGTTCATTTGCCTGCATGCCCTTAATATTCTTACCCCAATGGATTGGTCTAGCTGGTCTTTGCTCTACCAACTTTACCAACTTGGAAATAGGAATTGCTCTCGAGGAAGCAGCGTTCCTAGAGAGCATGCGGTGAGTCATAAACTCACTATGAATGAATCTTGGGTACTCTAGCTCAAACGTTGTTATTCTTATTGCTGTTCTAGTACAGACTGAGTCTTGAATAACTTTGGCTGTAATTCCATTCTTACCAGTAGAAGTTACGTAGTTGTTCTCGTCCAATGTTCATCCTCACTGCATGTGCTATTAGTGTGTTTAGTTCTTGTGGGACATCGCTATTGAGGTCGCTGAGCAATTGTTTCTCAAGACCTAGAGAGTGTATTATACGGATTTTATCGACAATGGCAACAAGCGCCGACTCATATTTATCCATCTCTTCATCAGTTAAGTCTTTGTATTCCATCTTATTACTCCAAAAAGAAAAGGGCAGTCATTCCTGACTGCCCCAAAGACTGATAGATTGTACAGCATCTACCTTGAATGAGCGCCACTCATTCTTTTCAACATCGAAGACTGGTACGACGTCGGTATTTGCCTCCTTCACTCTATCCGTCTTTTTAACATACGGTACTACAAGATCTTCACGAAGTGTACACTTCATAATTCGCTCGGTACCATCTGACTTAGTGAACCTAACCTCGGCAACATTTGCCTTGAGAAAGTCCATGATCTTATCTTTAGTGAACATCGTTGTAACTCTTCATCCAGGCAAGAACATACTGCTTGGCTTGGTGACGGTTGAAGTCAAACGCTTCCTGGACATAGGGACCAGCACCAAACATATTGACCTTACCAGAGTCACGAAGCATGTTAAGGAATGCAAAGACCTGGTCCTGGCAATCCAACTTCTCTACTGTATTACTCATTATCCTTTCTCCAATCCTCACGGCACTCCAAGAAGAACTGCCAGAGCATACAACTAACATAACCAAGCATGAAGCCAGCCATCAACATAAACGTAGGTACAAATTCAGCAATCATTGTTGTCTCCTATTAGAACGGAACGTCATCGTTACTGTTAGCCGATGTTACAGGGTCGTTGAAAGTGTTAAGATCAACGTCAGCATCGACCTTGGTGTAGAGGTCTAAGAACGAAGTCTTAGTCTCATGGTCAAAGCGGTTCAAGCAAAGCTCGACAGCCTCGATGCGGTTACGGAAGATTGCAAACGCGCTAACAATATGAACAAGTCGTCGAGTAGAGATAACTTCGTTCGTAGCACCGTCAGCGAACGACTTGCGAATAACATTAGCCCACTTGACAAGGTTCTCAGCGAACTTCACATCTTCGCAATTGAACTTTTGCATATTGCGACTAAGGATCTTCAGCTCAACCTTCTCAGGCGGATAGTCTTGCTCGAACGTAATCGGGAAGCGCTCAAGGAACGCCTCGTTCATTACCTTTGTGCCGATAAAGCGGCCATCATCACTACCCTTACCCTTGGTGTTAGCAGTAGCGAAGATATTGAAGCCGACAGCAGGAAAGACCTTCTCACCAGTCTTCTTGATATGGTAGGGCTTACCCTCCATGATCGACTGCAAGCACATGATCTTAGTAGCGTTAAGATCACACTCGTCCAAGATTAAAATTGCACCACGACGCATCGCAGTTAGGACAGGACCTTCACGATAGACGATTGACCCATCGACAAGAGTGTTACCACCAACGAGATCATCCTCATCAGTCTCTTCCGTAATGTTAACACGGATACACTCACGCTTCAGCTTGGCACAAGCCTGTTCGATTGATAGAGTCTTACCGTTACCGGACAAGCCAGTAATGAAGACAGGATAAAAGATCTTCGAGTCGATAATCTTAGCAATCTTAGAGAACGGACCAAACTCAACGTAGGTATCGTCCTTCGAAGGAATAAGATTCTCAACTAGAGCAGTAACATTGCTCTTACGGTTGATCGGAGTCACTGTGGCGATCATGGCGACAGCAGCATCAGGTTCAACCTGGGTGTTGGCGAACATTGATGGGTCGAGGGTAACAGGACCAAGCTTTTCTCGCTTGGATGGCTTCGTGACAGAAGCAGTGGTCGAATAAGAACCTCGACCAACATTTCGGCTCTTGTCGTTCAAGAACCAATAGGGGATGGGGAACGCTTTTTCGCTAGCAAGCTCAAGAACCTGCGAGCGACTAACAGTCTGACCAAACCGAACGGTCAGATCATCTACAAACTGACGCTTGGCTGTCTCTTATACACATCTG
>ERZ807358.17-NODE-17-length-18009-cov-3.938769_pt1 | contig 18009 bp, 35 predicted proteins | sample MGYA00521254_ERZ807358 | MGnify/ENA primary metagenome ERZ807358 (study PRJEB31431, sample SAMN03801314) | freshwater metagenome | biome: Freshwater; feature: Lake; material: Water | place: Canada:St Catharines | collected 2012-08-09 | depth 1 m m ...
CATCATCTCCATCCACGCTTCAATGCGCTTAGTGAGATTATCCCGCCAGTTCTTTGTTCTATTTACTCGGCGTGATCCACCGATAACTTTAATTCCGTCCCTTTGACGGCTAGCAAGAACTGCACGAATCGCATCCTTGCCACAATCCCTTGCCTCACCCGATACAATCGAGCTATAAACTCTGAGGCAAATATCAGGGCCAACAACCTTGCCATAAACCTTCTCATTAACTCCTTCCAACGACACAGGACGAAAACCCTTGTCAGTCAAAAAGGAATCCATTTCAACTTCAGTAATTGCAACAAATCCAGCCATTGTCTCTACTCCGCAGGGTTACTGGAACAGATGACAATAACTGGATTTTCTTTTCGCCAATTACAAACTAAAGTCTTCGGCCTTTAACCCCAAACGAATTACCGTCTCCATCGCTGATGCAATTCTCTTATTGATGCGATGAGATGATGGAGATATATCACCATTGAAAAACTTTTCTGTCACAGACGCAATATAATTACCACTACCTTGATCAGTATTCAAAACAGTATCATTCATCGTTATAATGGCTTCAAGTTTATCCATGTCTTTTCCTCAAATGTTGGATATCTTCAAGTAGCAAATTATAGTCATGCCACTTATTGTTATCTATGTTTACATGACGATCTGTTAATTCTTTTGCCAATTTCTGCATCTCATGCAAAAGGGAATTGTCAGAACGACCTTCGTATTCAAGAAGCATTTCCATCTGAATCTCCTATGTACATTGTATTGCCCATCCCATGATACAGTTTAAATTTCAACATTCTAACGCTTGCAATGAGTTACACTCCAACTCTCAACTTCATACGGTTCCTGATTGATGCCAATCACAACTTTGCCTTTTTTCTTGTCGATCACATGAGCCTTGATATAACCTTGATATGATGCGAACTCTGGAACATTTGAAATAGAACTAGCAAATCGAGTCATGGTTTTGCCGAATACAACAATAACTTCAGCCCCTTCAACCACTCTCTTTTCACGATTGGCAGCATTCACCCTACACCAACCTTTTGGATACTCTCTCAACAAACCATGAAGTTCTTTGGGAATAAAGGTGTTCTTGATGTATTCGATCCCCTCTGCGTGGATTCTGTTCCTCAAATCTTGGTTTTTAACTGCTTCCAATCGACGATTTTCAAAGTCTCCAGACCAGTTCAACCATTTTTGAATCTCTGGGCCTTCGTTCACAACCCCTTGTTGATAAGTAAATGCACCTACAACAACAAGCTCCGCAATCGAATAATAATAAAAAAGTGTTTGAAACCAACCTTCAACCATAGTGTTAGTGACTAATTCATCTGCGTATATGGGGAAAGTAAACTTGCCTAGTTTGTAGTCATTCAAAATGTGGTTGCTGATATGCGTGATTGTACGATTGGGATTAGTCGGAGATTCAGCAAAGATTCCAAGACGATGAATCTCTTCCTTGATTACGGCATCACTGTCCATAGTTCACCTAAATGTACAAAGGAGGTTAATAGAAAAAAGAGAGACTGGTTTCCCAGTCCCTCCCTCGATTCATGGAACCAAGCAAGGATCAACCTTGTCCTTGACCTGATCTACTCTCCACATCGCAAGAGTACTTGCCATTTCCTTGAGAGCATCCCAAAAGTTTGCGCCCTCATACAGGTACTCGACATCCTCACCATTGTCTAAGGTAGCCATAAAACCATCAACCAAGATACTCTTAGTCAGAGTCTTCCGAGTTACTGGATATGGTTCGATGGCAAGGAACTGATTGACCAGAATCCTTGTGCCATGATCCCCATCTTCGGTTTCAATCCGGACATCTGGGAAAACCTTGCGAACAATATCAAGTTGTTCTTGTGCGTCCATATTATTCTCCATGTTCCTTGTGAAGAGGATCGTTAATGTGAAACAAGTAGGCGAGAATAAAACCCATGCCAACACATGTAGCTAAAGTTACCATTTACACCTCAGATAGTGAAGTAAGGATGGAAGAAAGTCTCCCAAACCCATTGAGTGCAACCAAGAAACTCGCAAAAATTGAAAAAGATCACTTCCATTTCAGACTCCTTGTTGTGTCGAGGACACCTATTGAGAACTAGTTTTTATTTTCGCCTCAAATCTTGTAGACCGCACTGTACCAGCAAGTGCAGCTTTCAAGGTAGTAGCCTATTTCCTTTAGGGCCGCATCCATCTTTTCAATCAATCTATAACATTCGTAATCATAGTTGCAATAAGGTGCAAGATCTCCGCCATCATGCACCACAATCAAAGCAGACTGCTGTCCGTAACTTTCACCACGCTCTGCCCATTGTTTAGGCGTATAAAATGCCTTGCACCCTCCTCCGGATGCACCTTCCCCCATGATCAGCTTGATAACATTTGCAATCTTAATTGCATCGCCAGAAAGGTGAGAAGTATCAAAATCCTTGCAAGTAGTCATCATTGAATTACTCCACATCGGGTTCTTTGACTTTAACTTTACGCTGCACATCGTATTCTTCGTTGTAATATTCATTTGCTGACTCACAGACAGAACTTACAATGCCACTTTCAGTCAATTTTTCGATGGCCTCATCTTCCGAGTCAGCCACCACTGTGTATGTCTTCTTAATATTAAATGTCACTTGAACTTCATATGCTTTTATCATTCGTCGTCTCCTTAGTGGTTAGTGGACAATTATTAACCAAGTAGTTTTCTTTTCGCCTAATCACCAATATTATCAAAAGCTATCAATTATTTTACTCCTTGTGGGCTAATGGCATCGAGTCTTACATCAAATGCCTTTTGTGCGCCAGTCGATGTTGCACAATAAGATCCACAAGTAGTGCTGCCCGTCTCCGTGTTCATTTCCCACACTACAAACGGTGTGAGATGATGTTCTCGTTGGACGAGTATCAACGCCCGCTTTGGTTCAATCTCAACAAACTTAATGACATCCCTATTGAAAAGAATCATAAAACCTCCTTGTGTTAGACACCTATCCCAGACAAAACTTCCTCTTCGCCAGTTTCATGCCCGCCCAATGTACAACGGAGGAACGAGCTATGATATACAAATGTATAGGAGGGGGGTTTGTTATTATAACAAACCCCCTGCCATTTTGTCAGCTAGCAGTTGCTTTAGCAATTGCGTCACTGATAGGACTTGACAGTCTTTTGGCGGCTTCAGCAGTCCTGCGGTCCCGCCAGATCTTGTAGCCCGCTTGAGTCGGTGGCAAACCAGCCTCTTTGAGCCACTTCTTAATGTGAGGCATTACATAGCCCTTACTTTCAAGAATCGGCAGAGGACTCTCCCCGTTGTCCAGCCTGCCGAAGTATTCCTCTTCAGTGAAATTCTTGATGAGGAAGTTGATGAATGTGCCAGCCGGTCTTGGAGCATACTTGAACCGGGCCACAAATTTCCGGCTTGGACCATAAGAAACCCAACCATGATCGTTGTTGAACAAGCTCTTCTGAAAGGCGGTCATCTCATTCTCCTTGGTTAGTGACAACCATCATCAAGTAGATTTTCGTTTCGCCATTACTTTTATTGTTTAAGAAAAAACCCTTGCCAGAACAGGTTTCTTTGCACTTGGCATCATGAGTCTCTTCTTATAACCATTGCCAATATTGATACCGTTGAAGTAAAGCACGGCACTTACTAAATTGCCAACAAAGCGATACTTGGTCTTGTAGGCACTACTATTTTTCCCCACTTGAACCAAAAACTCCGTATCATCGTGATATGCAATTTTGACACCATTCAACTCATTCATTTTCATAGTCAACTCCTTGTTAGTGATAACCATCATCAAGCAGATTTTCGTTTCGCCTGCAACAGTTCCCTGACCAAATTTGTAACCGTAAACTTGGCTGCAAGGTTCTGGGAATTAAAATGATTGACTGTACTTCCCAGAATATTAAAGATAGTGCCTGCCTCTTCCCAAGTTAATTTGCCCTCGGCCTGTGCCAAAGACTTCAATTCCTGAGACCGGACATGCTCTTCGATAGTCATATCCAACTTCTTGGACAAATCTGCAATCTTAGACTTGTCTTCGTTTTCCAGTAACTTAGTCGCACGATTGATAGCATTGTGAATACGGTTCATTTCAGTCTCCTAGTTGGTTTTCAATCTGGTTCGACAATACACTCGGCAGGATCTCGTTCACTGCCTCAATGTCACCGTTGAGCACGATAACATCACTACCATGGTCGAATTTCACTTTCGCCAAGTTGTTGATGTTCTCTTGGAACTCATCGGCCAACAGGTCTCCGTCATCCTCCAATCGCTCACGATAGGAAGCAACAAGGTAATCAATTACCGAATCAGCAGTCAATGAAGCTTTCATCTTACTCTCCTTTGTCCAGAGTGTTCTGGATAGTATTCAGGTGATTGTTTTTTATTTTCGCCCATTCCAACCGAATGACAGGATGCCAAAGCTCATTTGGTTCCTGATCAATCTGGAAATTTTCATGTGCCCACTGCCGGAACTGTTTCTCTTCATCAAGCGTGAGATCTTTAAACATTCGAGTCTCCTTGGTTGGTACACTAAGCCTTAGATGCCTTTTACTTTCGCCAGTCCAAAGTACAACGGAGGTTCAGATTCATTTGGGCGAAAAGAAATATTAAAAGACGACCAAATTCCAAAAACAAAAAAAGGGTGATAGCCGAAGCTACCACCCTTTGCAAAAGATATCAAAGATATCAAACAGCAAACAGTTTCTTTTCCTCCCCCTCAACAGTGATCATGTTGTGGGTTCCTCCGAAATACACACTCCGGTTGCCTTCATGGTTGGCTGCATACAACCGAGCCTGATTAACATAAACTGACCAATCAGCATCATTTACCTTAATCACCTCACCATTGCAATACCGATAAACACTTGCCACATTGTCAAATGGCATCAGGTTCACCACCACAAACTGTGTCAAGGCAGTCTCATTCTTTATGTAATTGAAAGAATAGGTGTCCGAAAGAACGGCCCCAGCCTTGGAGAAAATGCTCCGCAATTCATGAGGGCGAGGCATGGTGGCAACAGGCACCACCCTCCACCCATTTCGCACCTTCAGGAGTCGGCCTATCAAGGTGCCGGGGATTTCCCCGCTATCAGTGTATTCAACACGGCCATCATTCATCCGGTAAACATCGGCCCCGGTTTCAGGCTTGCCACCGTGGAACACTAGACCACAGTATTCAGGATCCCCCCCTGCCTTCTCAGCAGCCTTGATAAACCGGCTGACATGCCTTTCGTCATCCTGATGGCCATACTTCCAACGAAAAGCCAAGGGGAAGAGGGTCTTGGGATAACCCTCGATCTCAGCCTTGATACGACCAGTCTTGCCGATTGTATACAGGTATATCCCCACGATAAACTCCTTGTCGATATGACACTTGTCGATATGACACTTGTCGATATGACACTTGTCGATATGACACTTGTCGATATGACACTTGTCGATATGTACATTTTGTTTTCGCCAACCTACTTACCAAAATCCTCCGAACCCAAAGCAGCTACCAAAAGAGACTGCGCTATCTTGTACTTGGCCTCATCTGAATACTGTTCGACAAACACCTGATCAGGTCGAATGCGCATATTGTGAACCATCCAATATCCATTTTCATAGACATAAAGATACTCAGCCCAGTTTTCATCAGCGTACTTCATCAAGGATTGAAGGCTGTCTGCCTGATGTAGGCTAAACTTCTCGCCACGATCCCGATGGTATGACAAACACCATTCGGGATGCGTTGTAATATGATTATCAAAATTGTGTTCAGAACCAATTTCAGGAGCAAGGACAGACAAGGATCCCAAATCCAAAAGCTCATTAACCTTGGCTTCGTCCAAATAATGCCCTTGCAGAATCGGCATGTGATGGCTGGGATAGCCATCGAAATGACAATATACACCAACATATCCAGTATTAGTTTTCTTTGCAATGTAACTGCGAGTGCTCATCTGAATCTCCTAGTAATTGAAAGGAACACTTATTGAAAAGAGTTTTTCTCTTTCGCCAGAATTCACAGGTAATTTGAGTGTACAACGGAGGTTTGGCTTTTTGAAAATGGCACACAAGTAATAATATTCATTTTGGAAAATAACAAATCAAAAGTTACAGGGAGCTAACTTCCGGTTTCGACCCAGAAGTCAGCTCCCTTCGAGGATCATTCGTCGTTGGCAGTCACCATGCAGAGGAATTTCTTGGCTCGGGTGATTGCCACAAACTTCAGGTTTCTTTCCTGTCGCTCATCCTCCTCCGAAAGACCATCAAAGGAAATCTCAGGTTTGAAGTAGAACACCCGGTCCCTTTCACGACCCTTGGCACGATGGATACTTGTGAGAGTAATTGAATCCTTTTCATCTTGACTGTCGCAGAAAAACTTCTCCATCTTCGAAAGCACCTCATTGATTGGCATATCCTCAGGCAGGCCAATCAGGAAAGCCCTGAGACAATCCATACGATCTTGAAGATCGATTTTCTGCATCTTTACATTACCCCCGATCTTTTCTTTCTCGGCAAGCTTGTCCAATCGACCATCCTCATATGAGGACAACTTGATCAATAGGTCGTTGATAGAATCGGCATCTAATCCCTGCGCAATTCCCAAAAGTTCCTCACCAAACTTCTTGCCTTGAAAATGCACCTTCTTGCCTTGCTTCATCAACCGGTAACCTAAGGTCACCAGAGGACCATTCATGCGACAGAGGACCATATCTCCGGGCAGGAATTGATCTTCAACATCCGAAAGCATTCCACTGAGAACATCACCTTCAGGGTTGTTCTCATGAGCCTCAATTTCTGGAACATATTCCTTGGCCAGTTCAACGATCTTCTTACCGCAACGCCAAGTCTTAGTGAGTGGGAAGTGCTCAACATCCTTGCCAGTTACTTCGAGCATAAAAGCCATAGATGCCATCGAATCAGTATCGGCACCCCTGAAGGCATAGATGGCCTGATTCTCGTCTCCCACGACAATCACCCGTGAATTCTTGTGCATCGAACGCACCACAAGAAGATGTTGGACCTTATTGAGATCTTGAGCTTCGTCAATTGTGATCAAGTCAAATTGAGGAGTTGGAAGATCCAAAACAACTGGCAACCACAACTGGTCGGAAAAAGTGATGGTACCAGTCCGCTTCTTGCCTTCTTCCAGAAGCTTTGGAATGGCAGAGATGATCTTGCTGGAGTTATCCTTTGGCATGCGAACTTCATGCCTTTGGATGATATCAGATAACTCTTCCTCATTGGTGCCATCCACCATGTACGACTGGCAGAGACTGACCAGTTCCTTTGCCTTCAAGGCACAGTAGTACTGCATCTTGTTCTGATCGGCAGACTCGGCAGGAAAAAGCTCATTGAAAAGCTTATAATATTTGTTGTCGTCAAGACGGGTTTTGAAGGCCTTCGTGCAAATACGATGACCAAACTGGTTCAACCCCAGAACCGTAACACCCTTGGGAGCCTTCTCAAGCATCTCATCCCGGATGCTGTTGTTGAAGGCAAAGTAGACCACAGACTGGCTCTTGAGGTCGCACCGTGCGGTACCTTGAACCAAGGAGAAAGTCTTGCCAGTACCGGGACAAGCATGGACCACTGCATGGCCTGAACCATTGCGTATGTAGTCCCAAAGCTTTTCCTGCTGATCGGAGCCCTTAACCAAAGTGATGCTGTCAGGTTGCTCGACTTCCTTCTTGACAAGGATCTTGCCGCTGCCCTTGACAGCAATTGTGTTCTTGCATTTGGGATAGTTGGTGCAACCCCAGAAATTACCGAAACGACCGGAACGAAAAGCCATCGCATTCCCACACTTGGTGCAGTTCATGGAAAACTCCAGTTAATGATTAGTGACAACTAGTAAGAACCCAAATTTACTTTCGCCACGCTCCATCATGTCCGAACACGACTTCGGGACTCAGACAATACTTGTCAACTGCCTGATCCTGAATGTCATCCAGAATACCCAAAATACCCTCAAAGGCATGCCGGACATTGTCCGGAACCAAATCACAGGCATCCAGCAGAGCAAGCTTCTGCTCACGCAAAAGGGGAAAGTCAATGTTCAACAAAAAATTAGTCTTCAAAATCACTTCGTCGCTCATGATTAGCACTCCTTTGTGACAATAAACCCAAACCGTTTTTTCTTTTCGCCTAAACTACATTAAACCATGAAGAAAGATTTTTGCGCATTCACGATAGTCCAAAATGAAACAATGTTTCTTGACCTGTGGGCAAGATATTATTCTAAACATATTGATAAATATGATATATTTATATTAAATCATAATACTAACTTGTATGAATCTAAGGTGCAATTGTCTTTTTTAAAGTCACAAGGTTTTAATGTAATTCCTGTTCATCGTTCTGAAAGCTTTAATCACCAATGGTTAAGAGAAACGGTTCAAAGCTTTCAGTCTTTTCTTTTACAAAGCTATGATGTTGTGTTGTTTGCAGAATGTGATGAACTACTGATTCCCAATGAAAAGTACAATGGTGGTTTGTCTGAATATCTTTTTGCACAAAAAAGCCAACCAATAAAAAGATGTTGTGGTTACGAATTGACTCACTACAAGGACGAAGAACCTCCGTTGTACTTTGGATACTCTCCACTCAAGCAAAGAAACTTCTGGTACCGAGAACCTATGTATGACAAACCTTTGATTACAAATCAAAAGGTAAATTGGGATGAAGGATTTCACAACATCACAGATCTTGAAACAGATATAGATACAGATATATTTTTAGTACATTTACACAGAATGGATTATAATTTGTGCAAATTAAAACACGAAGAACAGGCGAAAAGAAAATGGTCTCAATCCGATCTGGACACTAACAAGGGATTCCAGAATAGACTGTTTGATGACGAAGGATTTAACAAATGGTTTTATAGTTTTACAGGTCTAAGATATGATCTGCCTAAATTGATCCAAAACGCAATATAAAGCCCTCTCTAGACGATTGCCTAGAGAGGGCTTTTGTTTTAGTCAACCACGATTTCGTTTTCTTTGATAGCTTCGCAACCAGTAAACTCCAGTTTGTCATAGTCCAAGGCTTCCAAGCCAAGTTCTCCCATAGATTTTTCCGAATGGATGATCTTCGTTCGGCCATCTGGGCCTGTGACCTCCAAGGCCACAATCAGCCGGACAGTAGAGTTGTACTCGGGACGAAAGCCCTTGGCAACCAGAGCCACCGTGTTGCCGCTAAAATCCGTTTCCTGAAGAAACTTGTCAGAGTCAACCACAAAGCGACCTTTGACATCAAAACCAATCTCAATGACATTCTCAGACATATCAGTCTCCTTTTAGTGATTAGTGGACATTAGGCCGAAAACCAATTTACATTTCACCTACTTTGCCGGATTCCAGCCACAAACCTCAACCTGACTGGCTCCACCAAATTGTGCACGCAGCTGATCCATAGCAACATTTGGAGTCCAAGCACGGATGACTTGTGTCATCTGGTTGCCAAAGGTACCCCACTTATTCTTAAGCTTGAAACGAATCTCATAGTTTTGCATTGTAATCTTTCCTTATAAAAAGAAACCAACCCAAGATGGCAATCAGTAACACCAAGTTAACTGAATTGTCATGAACATCAACCCTGTCCACAAATCTTGCCGTTCAGAAAAATAAATTCGCCGGTTTTCAAATTCAAAACATGGTGACAGTTGTCTTTCTCGCTGAGATATAACATCACAGGAGTGCCATCTGGATTTACAGAAAAAACAATCTTATTCTTACCATCAACTGCCACATTGACGCTGTTGTCAGGCAAAATAGGATCTTCATAAAACCGAAAATTGGCTTTTTGCGGTTCTTCCGGTGGACTGGTGTAACTACAAAGATCAATTTCAAATTGATTCAAAATCGCAGTCATTTCAAACTCCTTCTTTATTGTAATTCTCAAGTTAAAGTGAACCATCACCAACAGGCTCAATAAATTTGAAAGCATTTTCTAACTCAACGATGGTGAGACAATGAGCGTCCCAATCGTGCACCTCTATGTCAAGCTGATTCCTTGCCTGCAAAGCACCAACTAAGTCGTTGTAGGCGCATTTGATGGCTGATATCTGAGCTTTAGTCATGGTCGTTCTCCTTAGCTAATTGTGATATCAAATATCAACGGGAAACTAGTCCCAAATACTCTTCCAACGCCTCATCAGAAAGATCAATGTCTAAAAGGATCTTATCCAAAGTTTTTGGATAATTACTTTTTAGATTTTTTACAATCTCAGCAAAAGTAATCGCAACCTCTTCATACATCTTGGATTCAGCAGTCATTTCAAACTCCTTAGTTAGTGATTACAACTACCCAGATAGACATTTTCTTTTCGCCAAAAAACCAAAGCTCCGTTCCAATGTACAAAGGAGGTTTCCACTAAAAGAAAAAACCGGGGTTGCCCCCGGTTTTCCTAATCAATCAGAAAATATCATACAGGCAAGCAAATATACCGATTGTAGCTCCTGATTGGGCTCTTGCGGTCGGTATATTTTACTTCAATCTCACATTTAATGTTAGCTGCATTAATAGCATTAATAAGTTTGTTTGCATCACAATCTTCTTCCAGATATACAGTGCTGCCCTTCACATAGGAATAGCCGCTGATATTTTGGCTAATTCCCAACTGACAAAGAAGCGCAAACTTACAGGCCAACCAGCCATGGCCCGGATCCGCATAGAATTTAAACTTCAAAGTCTTCATCTTTGGTTTCTCCTATGTCCTACTTGGACATTATTAGGAAAAACCAATTTACATTTCGCCAACTTCATGATTATGAGAAAATCGGAAAGTTTCCATTATCTTTTCATATATCTCACCAATATGTTCAATCGTTTGAACATCTTCATATTGTTGGACGATAGCAGACTCTTCAGAAAATCCTGCTAGCTTTGGATTCTTTACTATCTCTTCTGAGAAAGCTATAAACAACTCTCTAGCTATAGGAGGCAAACCGCTACAGAATTTATTGCTAGTGTTCATTAAGTATTTCTGGATTCTTCTTACTGCTGCTTCATTGCTCAAATTGAATTTTTTCTTATACTTCTCAATCAAGTAAATAATCTGATCAGTGTATGCTCTCGCCTCTGAAAGAGATTTGTAGTATTTTTTCATTTCAATGTCACTGCCAGCTTGCATGCCCATATAATCATACTCTCCCTTTTTAATTCCAGCAAAATATGCATCATAAGCATGCCTTACTTCATGATAAATAATGCTCTTCAACATATCAGCATCATCACCTATGTAGATATGGGGACCCACGCCTATATGGATATTACCAAGTAAACCATGAAAATAATAAGCCATATCTTGCGGAATCAAAGAAATCATGGCTTTTAGATTCGCAAGCTTATCCACCTTATAAACCTGATCAGAATCAAGAGTGATGCCCTTTTTCTCAATATGAGCCTTCTCTAGATCTGTGACTATTTTCCTGCCTAACTCCTTCTGCCTAAGCATCTTTTCCATCTGCTTGATATTCTCGTCCTCAAAGACGAAAACATTACCATTAATTGGTTTGTCATAGACCACATTACGGGCATCAGCAGCAGACCTTATTGGAGTGCCAGAGCTAATTGCCCTAACTGCCTTCATCATGAGCTCTTTACTGTTTTCTGGCAAAGCAATAAGGTCACCAATTCTATCGATTTCCTCCTTGTTGATATACTTCTGTCGATATGGAACAACACTAGACCACTTGGTAGTAATGTCTTTTACAGTTAATCCTTCTGCTTCCAATAGGAATTTGGAGAAACTGATGTGTTGATATGTACTTGTGGATATGGACATGTGGATACACCTTTTGTCCATATGTATTAATACTTCTTTATAATTTCATCGCCTCCAACAATCTTTCCTTTTGAAAACCTTACAAAGAAACTATCAGAAATAGTAGTGATGGTCAGCATCTCGTTCTCTTCTTTGACTACCCGTACATTCACACGGTACCAGTCCTCAAATAGATTCGTGGCCTTAACATTCGCCAAACTATTCGGTTTCCCCAGAGTCTCCAGTACTATCTGCGCCAATTCCTCGTTGTGTTGAAGAGGTTCGATCTTTGCCTTTTCCACGACTTTCTCCTTTGCCACGCTTTTCTCTTTTGCCATGCTTTTCTCCTTTTTCAAATACCTTCTTGTGTTTCTCCAACGCCTTCCAAGCCACTTCCCGTGCTTCATTCAGAGTTGTGGATATGGAAGACTCGTAGATATGACGGTCTCGCACCACACTCCAAGTCCATGTCTTGTCATCATTCTTGATGAACTCACACTTCCACTCTAGATCATCTTCAAATATTCCCATATGAACACCTTTGTTAGAGTGCGAATACACGATACATAGGTCGCTTCAAGGCAAAATCCACATCAGACTTGCCTGACCTGTCCCACCAAAGAGAAGCATCATTTATAAGAGCTTGCAGTTCCAAAAGCTCTTGTTCATTCAAAGTCTTTTCACGCCTGCCATTAGTCCTAGCAATAAAAACATCTCCAACAATAACTGTCATGACATCAGGCTGACCCAAAGTACCAGCCATACGATTCAACAAGAAAGTAGCATTTACATTCACTTCCCTGTCATGAAGCCTTCCCTCTTCATTCACTATCATTACAAACTTCTTTTTACCCAAAAGAAAATAAACAGGTTCAATAAATCCATCTACCTGTTCCTGCATACTTTTCAGATTACCAGTAATTTCAATTTCCTGTGGTGCTTGACCAACAGCAATCTTCAAAACCTTGATCATCACGACCTCCTCAATGGGTTAATAGCCCTGTTCTGATGAACAACAGTCATTTCGATTGTCCGGCGTGTGATTTCCTTCATCGCCAGAAGCCTACGACTCACCAGCAATTCGTTTGATTGATGCTGACGCTTTTGTTCCTCGTTCAGCTTGCTGGTGTCAACCGCCTGACTTACCTTAAGACTTTTTCGAATTCGCCGGATAACAGACTCTCCCAGACTACGAGAAAAATTAGCAGCCTCATCGTCTGTCAAAACCTTGATGCCAACCAACGAACCACCACGAGATCCCTTCACCCATTCCGTTCGAAACACCAATCTACGACCATGCTTCTTAGCCAAATTGCCCAACTGATCCATAGCATTCATAATGTCACAATTGTCATAAGATTGGCTATCAAACCAAATACTAATCTCAGTGGCGGGAATCATATCTCCCTTATTCACCATATCCAAATAGTTCTCGGGAATAAGCATTTTAACTCCTTGAGTGAAAAACCCTTTTGACTCAGTGCCAAAAGGGCAGACAAACCACTGATCAGACTGGTTTCACCGAAATAATCTCAAAACGGCCATAAGTGGGACGATAGTCTCCAAGTCCACAGAATCTACCCGCAGTGACAATCAAGGAGTTTACCTGACTGTCAGACACTTGCTCATGGTCGAAACTCAAACGGAACTTGCCACCCCAATCATGAAGAATCGGACGAGTACGCAAAACACGAGCCTTAGTGGCAGGATTCACCACAATGCGTTGATCACGAAACGACTCGTCCTCCCACATCGCATCAATGTCCTTGGGACCCGTATAAACAAGCTTCATGTCAGATTCAATAAAAATACAACTCTTTACGATGTCTCCCTTCCTTTGCCTCTTGCCTGCCTTCACCATACAAGCAATTAAAACATCTTGAGGAATAATTGGTTCCTTCTTGCTGTTGAGATACAATCCTGCATACCATTCCAGCTTGGACAGTTGAAAATAGAACTCATCTGTCTTGTTTCTCTTGGCGTTTGCCTGTAATTCCTTCATAGCCTTGACATGCGGATTGAAAGGATTGGCCATATTACCGTTATGCAACAGCATGGGAGCAACTCCCTTGACTTCGACTTCGAAAGTAGTGAATGCATTATCCATTGAATTCCTCCTTGTTAGTGACTATTTCTTGTTACATCTAATATCAGAAAAAGCAACTGCATACAAAAACAACTCTTTATCTCTCCTTCGAACCAAACGATCAAACCTTCGAAGCTTCTTTTTGTTCTTACGAATATTGTTTTCGCCAATCTCACGAAACTTATACACAGACTTCATAGTGACCTCAGTAGTAAAATACATTCCTTATTGCCAACACTCATCCACTAATATTTTTTATTTTCGCCAAGTAATGTAATGTACAACGGAGGTATAGGCGAAAATAAAAATAGCGCATAGGCACTTTGAATGCCTATGCGCTACTGGACCAGCTTGGATTTGAACCAAGGACCTAAGCGTTATCTTACCACTTCGGCTTTCACCGCCCCAAAGGTTCGTGGTCTGGACTGTGTCTTCACCATAGCTTTCACCGTAGGTGCGGTGTCCTTCAGTCTCTACACACGCCCGATAGATTTCTCTATCTGCTGGCTCGGCGTTGCCACGGCATTTCAGCCAGAGGGTCCACCGAATTCACACCGATTCAGTAAGAAGTTTCCTATCTTACTGCTCATCGTGTCTCTTCAACACTCTAACATGTTTTTGACATGTTAGCATTCAAGCACTTTGCTCTTCCCCTGAGCTACTGGTCCAAATAACAAGCCTTAGAGCAAATGAGATGGCTTGTTACAAAATAATTCTAACCTAACAGTTCAATCTTGTCAACTATTCATCCTTGTCCCAACCATCCAACAAAATATCACGCAATCCCTCTTCGTCCACAATCTTCAGAAGCTCCTCCTCATCATCATCATCATCCTCATCCTCTTCATCATCTTCATCATCTTCATCTTCATCATCCCATTCGTCGTCATCCATAGTTGGCTTGCTGTCGTATTCTTCCATTTCTTCTTTGGCCTCTTTCATGAAGCCATTGACTTGCTCTGACAAACTCTTGACTGCATTGGATACACCATCTCCAAGCATATCCCAAAAAGGCTGACAACTGACATTAAAACTGGTAATGCCCTCTGTATTCTGAACTACCCTTCGAGCTTTGTTGTAACCACAATGCTCACAACCATCCTCATCAAAACCACACTGCTCACATCCTTCCTTGACCGTATAAGCAAAAATAGATTCAGTCAAAGCAAACAAAGGATGCGGACCAACTCCATTCTTCGAAAGACTTAAACAACAAAACCGCTTTCCATCAGATTCCCACTCATATTGGAAAATGTTCGCATGGATATGTGACTTGTTGATAAGGGAAGTGCCGATATGCTTCAACTTGTTGTCTTTTACATAAATCTTCAATAGTTCAATTAAACATAGCTTTAAAATGCTATCATGCTTGTTACCAATATAATCATGAAAACCAATAGGCAACATTAATTCCAAAAATTCCCTTTTGGGCAAAATACCAGTCGCTTTCAAAGTAATTGCAAAATTGATGGTTGCAGTTTTGGTCAAAGCAGATTCAGGGTTCATAAAAATCCTTTCTATTGGAGTTGCTAATCAACTACACAAATTCCCTTTCGCCAAAAAAAATCCCCTCTTCCCAAATAGAGAAGAAGGGATTAATTCCATCAAGAAAGAAAATTAATTTTTCTTGGCTCGAGGAAGTTCAATACCAATAAACTTAGCCAGCTTCACAACCTTATCAACTGGGAAACCATGATGATTGGCAACCGCTTCCGGAGTCTGCCGCTGCAACTCGGAAATCATCTCGGTAGCCTCAGAAAAATCCCAAGGCACTGCACGATGTAACTTGATGCCATGAGTCCGTGCCAGCTTGCAGACAGTCTGATAAGACAATCCATGCTTCTTGGCAACCTCACTAGCACGATTGGTGCGAAGCTCACCAACCACCACAGTCTTCAAAATGTCATTCACCTTGCGAACCACCGTGCGGTTCTCATTAAGCTTAAACTCCTTCAATACACTGTAAAGTGTTCCTGTACTAATATTGTAATGCTCAGCACAAGCAATAGCACCATCCTTCTTATAACGGCTATAAAAGTCTTCCAACTTCACATAACCTTGCTCCAAAAGATAATGAATTGGAACACTATTCTTACGAGCCTTTTCCTCCGTAGCCATAATCCATACTCCTTTTACTGAAAAATTGACCATTTAAAAACTTGATTGCCAACTAGTGCCATCCTGACAGTGAAAAACAAACCTACTTGCTTGTTACTAATTCACAATACAGTTGATTTCAAAAAAAGTCAACTGTCTTACTCATCCTCCGCAAATTTTGTATGACTACAACAAACACCACGAATCTCCATCCTCCTGCGAATCAACTTACCATCAGGAAAAACATGGAAATTCTGCACCTCCTTGCCTTTCATCTGATAAGTCTTCACCCATGCCTTAAAAACATATCCCTCAGGCAAACGAACTATATCCGTATCAACCTTATTCATACACTCAAACTCCTTCCGAACTACAAATCGAAAGGTCTTTACATTAGCGGACATCATACCTCCTACCTTGGATATGAAAGCCACGCTTGAACGGCTTGACAACACCATGCTCCGAATAACCATTCTGCGGCATACGATGACTGTTATTCTGATTCCGGCCCATATAGTTCCGGTTGTCAACTTCCTGCCGCTCTGCATCCAACGCATTCTCTATTCTCTTAGAAAAAGCAAACAAAGAATTAACATGCAAATTTTTACCTTCACTGTACAAGCGTACACTATCATTAACAGCATATGCCAAGTCACGAGCAAAAGTCTGCTCCATCATAAGGACATAATTTTTCGTGTGACGGAAAATTCCATATTCATTGTTCATATCCTGAATAGATGATGTAGTCTCGTCACGAGCCTTCAAGGATGTAATATCATCCACAAAGCCATGAAAATCGTCAGCAATCTCTTGGTTCAGTACCAAAACCGAAATCAATTCACTCATGAAAATATCATTGAAAGTGAAATTGACCATCTTGCCAAACATCACAACATTAAACTGAGGATTCACTACAAAGTTATTGGCTGGATTCACAGAAACTACCTCCTTATGAAAAATAAAAATAAACAATCAATAAAATATTACATGTTAAACCACCTCCTTCAACCCCCCTAATTAATTTTTCTAACTCTTAATACAACTAAAAATTTTTTTTACACCACCTAATATTACACTCAATCTAACCAAAGTACAATAAAGGTTCATCACAAAATAAACGGCGAAAATAAAAAAACCCCTCCCAAGTTTCCCTGAGAGAGGCTTCAAATAATCTCACCCTAGCTAACCTAATCCAATCTTACCTAACCAAACCCCAATGACTCTCAACATCCCTTCAATAAAAAAACAATAGCAACAATTAATAAAATATATCCAAAAATATTACTGCCAGAATAATACCGATCATATCCAATCGGATCATGAATCTTGCTGGGAGGCCTACCCACAAATCACACTCCTTTCAAATTACCAACATTCTCATTCAACTCATTCAAAAAACCTTCCACCTGCCCTAACAAACCATCAGACAGATACTGAGTGAAAAAATCAACTACATGAGCAGAAACACCCACCAACTCCTCCAAATCCTTCCCATCCACACTCGCATAACCATCTTTATGAAATACACCCTTCTCCCAAATCATATCAACAAGATATCCAGATATATCTAAAGTCTCTCCAATATCCTCCACCAAACTCTTTCCACTCCGATCAACCGGCACATTGAACTTGAAAAAACTCAACACATCAGTCATCGAATTCAATACTGCACGCAACTGCTCAGCATCAACTTTGGTCTTAGTAGCCATTCTATTGACTCCTTGGTGATTGTTACACCCTTCCACCAACCAATTTTCTTTTCGCCCTTTTTGCAACATAAATTGCGTTATCGGAACTTAACTAAAAAATAAGAAAAAACCCCCCAAGAACCTAAGTCCTTGGAGGATAACCCTAATACCACTAAAACGCCTCGTCCTCAACACCCTTGTCACGACCGGGACGACGACCAGCACACTCTGGCCCTAAACCACTTTTTACAGATTCAGGGACCGTAAGCCTTCTTCCACAACGACCACACCGGCCCTCATGATGCACATCAAAACCTGCATCCAAAATCTTCTGCTCCGTACCACCCCAAAGATTTGCTAACAACCGATTCAA
>ERZ807358.18-NODE-18-length-17882-cov-4.455546_pt1 | contig 17882 bp, 35 predicted proteins | sample MGYA00521254_ERZ807358 | MGnify/ENA primary metagenome ERZ807358 (study PRJEB31431, sample SAMN03801314) | freshwater metagenome | biome: Freshwater; feature: Lake; material: Water | place: Canada:St Catharines | collected 2012-08-09 | depth 1 m m ...
GAATATCACTTGATATTTTGCGTGAAAATGGTAAGAAATATGGTAAAATTGGAGGAATAATAACTGGAAATAATCATAAGAAAAATAAAACTGGTTTTTTTGCTATTACTGACGAACAAAAAAGACAAAATAGAATAAAAGCAAATCAAACAAATAAAGAAAATAATACTGGGATATATGGAATATCTACTGAAAGAAGAAGTGAAATAAGTAAAGAATGTGGAAAAAAGGGAGGAAATAGAACAAAAGAACTTGGGGTTGGATTTTTTTCTATGAGTAGAGAAGAAAAATCAAATGCTGGGAAAAAAGGTGGAACAAAAGCAAAAGAACTTGGTGTAGGTATTCATAAATTAACAACAGAAGAAAGAAGAGAAATTGGAAGAAATGGGGTTAAAAAATCTAATTCGCAAAAGTGGAAATGTCTTGAAACTGGACATATATCAACACCAACGGGACTTACAAGACATCAAAAAAATAGAGGAATAGATACTTCTAAACGAGTGAGAGTATCATAAGGACACTTTTCAAACTGGAACAGGAGCACTTGAAATCAGGTGCCTTTTGTTGTATAATGACCTCATAGACAAAAACTCAAATGACTTTTAACACCGATATTCAAAAAACTGAAAAAGAAATTGCTGTCTTACAAAAAAAATTGGAACTTCTCAAAGAGATTAAAACACATAAATCTCAACCAAGAATGGAAGCAGAAAGATCTGGTGAAGTTCATATTGTCTTTTATAATAAGAAAACTTATTATCGTATTGAATATACTGATGAGTATGGGTATGTTGTGTGGTGGAGAAGAGAAAAAGAAGAGGATTTCTGGGATAATGCTTCAAGACTTGTGATGGTGACTGATGGTGAAACTCATCGTCTGCTTGAAGGTGTGTGGTTCAACGATGTAAAAAAAGGTAAGTATGATGATGTAGTTGATGAACCTTATAAGAATGTGAAAGCATATTGGGATGAGAAAGATAATCCTGCTTCATACATTACCGATGAGGTTGTGAATAGGTTGGTGAAACAATATCAATATCAAAAACTTTACAATAGGGTAAGAGATCAACTTGGATATTCTATTGATTGTTGTGATGAGATTGTGGATTTGGTGGAGGACTGGTTGCCAAAAGAACAATCAGCAGAAGGAAGTCAGAATGTAAATACTGAATTACTTGTGGATGGATTTAATGATTGTTTGCGTAAAATCAAGGAGATGTTGCGATGACTGAACACAATCTACCTGTGCCTGATGATATGCCGTGGGTCAATCTCACCCAAGAAGAAGTAGAAGAACTCCGCAACAAAAAACACGAACTCACTGAATACGGTAAACAACGATTGAGAGAACTTATGAACAAGGACTTAATCTTCTATACAAACGGTAAAGAAACATCCCGTATGTCTTCTCCAACTCTTGAAAATCTTACTCTTGGAACCAAAACACCTAAATTTAAACTTGAAATAGAAAAAACAATGGATTGTGAACCATACCCCGATGAAATGTTTGAAGAAGCAGAACGTCGTGAAGCAGCAAACAGAGAACTTGCAAAGGAAGAATGGGAACGCAAAGAACGAAGTGATACTGTCCTGCGACGGTATAATGCTTTCTACAATGATGAGTGTTCTGGACTTCCCCATGGAACACCAATCACACCAGAACATATGCAGGCAATGGCACTAGAATGTATGGTTGATGCTCTTATTTGCGAAAATATGAATGTGGAGTATAATGTGATTGCAATTGATGATATTAAAGATTTGATTGCACGATTGTATCAACAGAGTGATGAATTTCTTAAAAGAGTGAGAGAAAACAATGGATGAAAAACCATTCTATCGGTTCTTTGCGATTGATTACTGTGCCACTGGTGAAGGTCGTTCTATTTGGTTACAAATCTGCCGTTATGATCTTGATGGTGAAAGAGATTATGAGTTCACAAAATTTGCAAACTTTGTTAATTATGATCATTATCTACGCGGATGTGATGAACTTACAGAGCGAGAGTTTCTGGATAAGTATACGCGATTTATTCCTAACCTGATTGCTAATATGCTTCGGGATAAAACTATTGGTACTTGGCAAACGCATTTGCACTTTAACTTATCATGACTAAACTTGTAAAGTGGGAAGAAAACCCAGATGAAATCGTGCTGGAAGAGGTGGAAATGTTTCACCTGGAAAGTATGAACGAACGCAGCCTGTGGGTGGGCATTTACACACAAAATGGTAAAATCTACCACTTGAATATTCACGCAGATGGTGATAAACTAAATTATTATTGGAGCGATGAAACTCTGTGAAACATCAACAAAAGAGAAAAAGACATACTAATCATTCCATAAGTAGTGGAAAAGGTGTGCCTTGGGCAACTTCTAAAATTTTTACAAGTGTTTATTGTAAGCATTTGGATGTTAGAGGTCCTGGATTTACTGAACTCAATAAAGCAAAGAGTGAAGTAAAACCAACAATATTCAAAATTATTAAAAGTGATGAAACGCCGTGAGATTTGAAAACCCAACAAAATGGGAAATCTTCCTTGATGGATTCCGTAATGTCCTTTATATTCTTGACTGTTATGAGACCGTTGAGCACTTTCCTGATGACTTTTGGGAGAGTTTGAGTATTGGTTGGTTTCAGGAATATATTTTTCCTTATGATGACCCATACAACCCAACTATCAGTCCAGAACGTAGGTTGAGATTGGGACAAGAACTAGAAAGGATTATTGTATCCGCAGAAGCATATGATGAACTTGTGCGACGAATCAATGAACCACAAGATCCTGCTGTGGTGGAGAGAATTAAAGAACTTATGAACCGTAAAGCACCTTGGGATGATAATGATGACTCCTGAAGACAAGTATGCTCACAAAGAGTTGCTCCGTGGAGTTGGTGTATTTGCTGGTGCCTCTGTTGTATTCATTATTATTAAGATTATGCTAGCTCATTTTGCTTCTGGCGGCAAACCATTGGAACCATCATTTGAGGTAGTTGATAAGTATAAAGAGTGTGATGTGGTAAGATATGCACCACATCAAGCAGCAGAGTACAAGTATTTCTTACACTGCAACAACATAAAAAATTAAATATGTGTAGTTTTCTTTTTACAAATAAAACGATTGATAACATAGATGAAGTAAATCGTTTTATGAAGTTGCGTGGTCCAGATGGTACAAATGTTATTAAAATCAATGGACATACATTTATTCATAATATTCTATCAATCACTGGAGATTATGCACAACAACCATTTGTAGATGGTAACATTGTGTGTGTATATAATGGTCAAATATACAATTATGATGAGTTTGGAAATTATAAATCTGATGGTGAATGTTTGATCCCATTATATAAAAAATATGGTAAAGATTTTATATTAAAGTTAGATGGTGAATTTGCCATTGTTTTGGTAGATTACAACATTAATCAGTTGATTATATCCACTGATGTGTTTGCAACTAAACCTCTATGGTTTTATGTTGGTGATGATGTGTCTGTTGCAAGTTATCAATCTGCTATAGGCGAAGATGCAATCAAATTAGAAGCAAACACTACTCAAGTTTATGATCTAAACACCAGAGAATTGTTGAGTGAAGATGTTGTTTATCAATTTGAGTTAACTCAGCATAAAACAAATTTTGATGATTGGATCGCTGCATTTGAAAGATCTATTCACAAACGCACAAGAAATCTACGAGAAGATCTTTTTATTGGACTTTCTAGTGGATATGATAGTGGTGCAATTTCATGTGAATTGAACCGACAAAATGTACCATATAAAGCATATTGTATTGTTGCAACTGAAGATCATCAAACCTTAAATCAAAGATTTAATTTATTCAATTCTAATACGACGGGTAAGTATCTTAGAGATGCTGGCAAAAAGTATCTTGATTACATCAATCAAAACGTAGAAGAGTTTAAGTATCGTATCTATTCTTCTAGCAGTGATTACAATGAGTTTGATAAACGGTTACATGATGATAGAGGATCTGGTGGATTGTCGATGATCTTTCACTTTGCAAAAAAAGAAGGAAAGAAGATTAATCTATCAGGATCTGGTGCCGATGAAATATTTTCTGATTACGGATTTGGTGGTGTAAAAAAGTTCGCACATAGTAACTTTGGTGGTTTGTATCCAGAAAATCTTTCGTCTATATTTCCTTGGGCATCCTTCTATGGAAGTAGTATGGTTTCATATTTGGCAAAAGAAGAATACATTGCTGGTGCTTATGGTATAGAAACTAGGTATCCTTATTTGGATAAAGATGTTGTCCAAGAGTTTTTGTGGTTGCATCACACATTGAAAAACTCAAATTATAAATCAGTATTACATGAATACTTTACAAAATACAATTATCCTGTTAAACTAGACACCAAGAATGGTTTTGGTTACATAGCACCAAAATAAATATGTTAGAATTACTTGTACCATTGGCAGTATTGTGCATCAATGATGCTCTAAACTCCAAACTGATTTGTGGAATTGACAGTATACCACCTGTCGTGATAAAATATGATGTACCAGATCCTAAAGAAGGATGCACTAAAGACGGCATCTATTATCCACGTTGTAAAGATTTAGAAAACCCAGAAGTATGGCGTTATCACCAACTGTTCAAGAATCCTTGAAAGAAGCAGAAGCAAATCTGCGAAATGCACTATCATTTGCTGCAAGAACTGAGCGTCCAATGGTTACATCAGTGGTTGCAGATTTAATCAACAGGATTGATACTTTAATCAAAACTCACGAATTGCTTGATAAACTTGAAGACAGACAAGATGGAAAACAATCAAGAGGACAATGGGGACCATTCTTCAAAGAATAGTTTTGGTAAAGCATTAGAAGAATGGTGGCAATCTAGTGCATGTAAGCAACTGCAAAAAGAAACTGAAGAAGCAAAACAACGTGCAGTAGGAAAGTATTTTATGCTTTCTGAAGATGATAAACTAGACATGGTTCAAGCGATTTGCTACCTTATGTGTAAAGCAGAACGCGAAGGATGTTCTCATCGTGGATTGCAAGATGAACTAGGATTGTATCCTGCTGGGTTCTGGATTGATGATTTGATGGATGTTCACAATGCACTATGGTCCTACTATCGTGATAAGAAACAAGCAGAAGAATTGCAGCAAGACATTGATACCTTACAAGACATTTTACAAGACAAAGTATAACAATGTGACAGTTGGCAAACCGTCTACCATTTGATCCTGGCGGCGGATTGTCGTGCTAAGATTACTTCGTAATCAAAAAGGATCACACATGTGGGACGAAATTGCTGACATGCCTGGTGAAATCTTCGATCTTAGTGATGAAGATCGTGAAGAAATGGCGAAAGAATTTGATAAACCTGTTGAAGATTGTGAGCAGTATTGGGAAGGTTTTGTAGCATGAAAAAACGTTGGATTTTTGTTGCTATTCTGGCAATCTTCGGGTATAATTATTTTCTGATCCAACGAGATCAACAAATGTTCCAAAAGTATGATCATGAGCAAAGAACAATCAGTCAATCTTTTACCGTATGAAATGAACATTCTCATGGCAGCAATGAATAGTTTGTCTATTGGCGATGAAGAACGATTGAATAAAGAATACGGTAGTGTGAGTGCATTGTATAACAAGATTTACAGTGCATGGGAAAGGTCTGGAGATGTAATTGAAAAATATGATAAATCAATAGAACCATCTTACTAATAAATGTCAATTCTTGGTACTGGACATAAAATAAACATAGATTTGGGAAATTATTGTAATCTTAATTGTCCAAATTGTATGCGAGTGAGTATGACTAATGATTATAATAAGAAATACAACTCAAATATAAAAACTCATCCATTTTTGAATAAAATAAATGTAACTCTTTCAGATGTTCAAAAATGGTTTCCTATTGAATTTTTACAAAAAAGAGTAAGCATAATTGAGATGTGTGGTTCCTTAGCAGAACCAACATTAAATCCAGAATGTATTGAACTTGTAAAATATTTTGCACCTCATGTAAATGTAGTTTCAATTTCTACCAATGCAGCAACAAAAACTGTTAAATGGTGGAAAGAATTAGCACAATCTACAGACAATCTTGTTGTTAGGTTTTATCTTGATTCATTAAAACCAAATAATAGTTTGTATCGTCAATCTGATCCAATTAAAATTGTAGAAAATTTACGAGCATTTACATCTGCTGGAGGCAAGGCATTACTTTCACATGTTGTATTCAAACACAATCAAGATGAAATTGAAGATTTTAAGTCTCTTGCTAAAGAAGTAAATTGCAACTACAGAATGTTTGTTGCAAGAGAGTTTACTACAGATAACACATTTGCTTCGTATGAAGTTGAATACAATGGAGTAAAATATCTTTTAGAAAAAAATACAATTATCCCATCAAATCCTTCGTATAAAGACCTTTTTAATTCTACAGATCCAAATGAATACTGTAGTTTAACACATGAAAAAATCATCAGAGTATTTTGTAATGGTTTAATTTTTCCTTGCTGTCACCTTGAGGGGCAATTTTTTGATGTTTACGAAAACTTTTTTATGGATGAAAGTAAGACAGATCCAAACTTAAATATACATCCACAACTAGTAAAAGATTTTATATCAAAAATTGAACTTCAGGGAGGAATAAAAACATTATCGTTAAAGTATAATGCTATTGAAGATATTATCAATAGCAATTTTTATAGAAAAACCTTGCCAATGTCATGGAAATTAAAATCCAATAAAACGTGTTTGAATTGTATCAATGGCACGAGAGTTGACATCAAAAATGGTAATGAAATCAATAACACGTTAATTCCAAACATACCAAAAGCAGGGTGACAGTCTCAAAACTGTCCACTGCAAACACCAAACCACCATTTGTGGTGCTATGATAAACCTTGATTGAAAAACATTATGGGACGCAAACGCAAGTGTGAAGTTCTCTGTGTAGAAACTGATTATCACATCGTAGAGATTGAGAAACCTGCTTATCTTGAACTGGTAAAGTTCTGTGAGGAGCATCATGTTTCGATGGATTATTTCTTCTTTGAGTTCCAAGAGTTTGCCAAATGAAGTATCTCGTTTCTGGTATTGTGAACGGTTGGCGTACTGAAACCTGGATTAGTGCTCCATCGCTTAATCAAGCAATCAAATTGTTTGAGAACATGTATAGTGGTGCAAGAAATGTTTATGTTCTGGATCAAGAATGATACCTGATAACATTGAACAACTGGCAGCAGAATTGGAAGTCACTGTAGACTACTATCTTGCTGAGTTCTTTATACCATGTGACAGTTGCGAGACTGCACACTAAATCGCCCACGGGCGATTTTTTCGTGTTAATGTTACTAACATAATCAAACAACTCAAATGACTGCCTACCTGGAAGACAATCTGCTCCCGCTGATTTTGTCCATCAAACCTAAGAAAACTTCGTCCTACATTCTTGAGGCGATGGGCATGGAAGATTGTGTTTCTCGTCAATCTATTCTCATTGCATTTGGTGAGCGCATTGAGAAGTTTTGGAACAATGTGATTAGTGATAGTTATGCTGACAATTTGATTGAAGATAATAATTACATTCAAGTTGGGGATCGTGTTCGCCAGATTGACCACTTGTTTCGCATTGTTGATGTAACTTATTATCTTGAAAGCAAGTGCAATCTTAACTTTGATAGTGAGAAAGTTCGTGCTAGTAATGATAAAGTTTATGCTATTGCTACCACCATTGGTGGTGATGTTCATGCAGCGTATTTTGTTCCCGTTGTTGCTGAAGTTCCTCAAAAAGAACTGACCAAGTATAACAACAAGGGCATGGATGTTGTTGGTGTGAATTGGATGTTGAGCAAGATCAATGCACCTTTCACTGCTGACGAATACTTCACTTTCTTGAAAGAAGTTGTTGCTCCCATTCTTCAAGAAATGGGTCTGTGATAGAATAGTAAACCACTGACTGAGTACCTATGAAACCTGTCATCAAATACCAAGGCGGTAAGACTAAAGAACTGCCGTTGATTAAACAACTTGTACCCGAGCAATTCTCCCGCATTGTTGAACCATTCTGTGGCGGTGCAGCAGTATCATTAAACTACGATCATTCGTGTGTCTTGAATGACATCAATCCTGCTGCAATCAACCTGTATAAAGTGATTGCATCGAAGGATTATCCTGCACTGCAAAGTAGAATTGATACGATCAAATCGTATGACCATGATGCACTTGAGCAAGCGTATTATGCTGCTCGTGATGTAATCAATCATCCTGGTGATTACAGCAGGTTGGTGTATGCTATCTCATACATTGTTGTCAGGCAGTTATGCTTCAGTGGCATGGAAAGGTATAACGCAAAGGGTGAGTTTAACGTACCATTCGGTCACTATAAGAAGTTCTCTTGTAATCTATCACCAGAGCATCATCAATTCTTCTCAACCAAGGTAGAACTTCGTGAGGAAGATGGTGTGGAATTGATCCACCATTGTGATAGTAATGACTTCATCTTTTTAGATCCTCCTTATCTCGATCGTCTTGGTTATACTACAGGAGATGGTGGAAATGATCTGCACGATAGGTTAATCAAAGCGATGAAATCTACCAAAGCAAAGTGGTTATTCATTCACACAGATTGTGAATACTATCGTGAGAACTTGTCTGAGTTTAACATACAAACCGAAGAGTTTCAGTATGCACAGAACTTCGGTAAGGGAAAGGATCACTCAGGTGCTAAAGTAAAGCACATTTATGTAAAGAACTACTGAGGGGTGTGACAGTTGGCAGACTGTCCACCAAACCCCCCATGGGCGGATCTGCCGTGCTATTGTATGTTCATACAAATGAGAAATGACATGCGAATTGATGTGAAATGCTACGGTGCTCCCTGGGAGAACACTACTACTGATCTCGATAAAGCATACGATCTCGCATACAATTTGAGTGAAGAATACCAGTGTGATGTTGATCTCCGTTATAACGAGACTGGCATCATCTTCACCACTGTTTCTAACTACTGATGCAGTATTCTAATCTATCAAAGATCCGTCCTAAACTTAGAACCAGTGGCAATGTGACTGGTAACTTTGGACGCCCAAAGTCTAGAGCAGGTTCTACACTTAATGGCATTGGAGTTACTAATGCTGAGAAGGTAAAATGTGTGACGCAAGATGAGTATCTTGCTCGTCTACATTATGCTTTTGACAATACTGACGATCCTAAACTTCGCCAGTTCATTTATACTCAAATTCGCAACATTTACGTTCAACGAGGCACCTGGTGATGACTACACTAACGACTGAAAAAGTGCTTGATTTTTGTGAAGAATACTGTGCAGTTCTTCGCAGCAAGATGATCCAATGGCGGATCAATTTGCATCGAGAATCGATCGGAAAGGGTGACAATGATAAGTATCACCTGGAGAAGATTGATGGATTGGTGAATGGAACTGATCCCAACATTCCTGAGTATCAGATACAAACTGGTAAGAAGTATGCTCGGATTGTTATGAATGATGGTGGACGATCTGTTCATGCATTTGTTAATCTGAGCAATGGAGATGTGTACAAACCAGCATCATGGCAAGCACCAGTTAAGGATGCGCGTTATAACTTAATGCTGGAAGATGCCCGCGCAGTGTTATTCAATTCTGTTGATCCTTTCGGTAGTTATCTTTACAAACGATGAAAAAAGTTGGCAATTATTACATCAGTGAGAACCTGATTGGTGATCCTGTGATAGAAAGTGTGATGAAATCGTATGATCTTCGCTTACAGCAAGAGGCAGTCAATCGTGATCGAATTAGACAAGGTAAGACGCCACTAGTTCCTTATACAGTCTGGAACATTTCAGATCGGAATTGAAGAGAAATTGTGCCAGTTATCAGACTGTCCACCTTTTTCACCACGCCCCCCAGATCCGTGATAATGTATTCACATACAAATGAGAGGAATGAATGACTAACCGCTTCGACATGTTGACTGCATTTACCGCTGACGAATTGAGCGTACTTTATGATCTCGTCATGTTCCATGATGAGTGCCCAGAATGGATGGATGAGAAGGTTTTTAACATGGTTCAAGAGAAAGTTTCTGACGTATTTTCGGAGATCAAGTGATGCCTAGCACTTACACTTTTACTGGTGATGCTATTACCTATCTTGGTTTGGTTGGTATCATTAGCACTGCTATTATCATTGTCACTGCTTTTCGCCGTCATTACAATTCTCCGTTGAACAAATGAGCACACAACATCGCATCGACAACATCATCGAAGCACTGCAAGAAGCACTAACAAAGTGTCAAACAGTGGACTATCATGATGGTGCAAAGAGTGAAGAATCTGCACCGTATGCAATCGGTTGGACATCATCAACCATCAAAAATGCACTGATTGATCTCAACCAACTCAAGCAAGATCTGAACTGATTATGACTTACAATCAACTGCTTCAACAACTGCAACAACTTTCTGAAGAACAACTCAATCAACGTGTTGTTCTTTATGATACCTTTGGTGAAGATGGATGCGGAGAGTATTACTCTAAGAGCATCGAGTTTGTGTTTGCGAGCGAGGAATCTTGTGTTCTCGATGTTGATCATCCTATCATTCGTTTCTGATCATGCAATACCAAGTCACCTACATTGAGTTTGATTTTGATGGTGAAGATGAGATGGATGCGTATGATAAAGACCTCATCACATCTGAAACCATTGGTCAAGTTTGGGAAGCATGTGATGAAGATGATCTAATCGAAGAGATCACATGTGCAACAGGTTGGTGTATCAAATCGATTGATTATCGTCACGTTCTAGTGTAATCGAACAACGTCCACAATACGCTAGAAGGTGAAGAGAAATGGTTTGGGGTGTGCCAGTAGCGGAACCGTCCACCAAACCCCCTGGAGACGATCCTAGCGTGCTATTGTATTCACATACAAACAAAGGGAGACGAAATGCACCCCATTCACACAATGAACTTCGCTGATCGTGAGATGTTTGCTTATAATTCATACCGCGAAAAGCAGCAAGCAGAGATTGCACGGATCAATGCACATCCTGAGCAAAGGATGAAGTATTGCTTCTCATTTATGCAGGGTGCTGATGAAGGTATGCGTAAAAAGTGTTTCGATAAAATTGCAGAATACTCTGCACAACTTGACTGGTCCGAAGCACACTTCTGAGGAATTAATGATGAGAAACACCACCAAAGTTCAAGCACTCCAGCAATTCAAATACAACTGGAAAGTGCTCACAAAGCAACAACCAAAGTGGAAAGGTGATGTGATTGCCAAACGTGAAAGTTGGAATGATTTTGTAGATGCTCTGAACAGGGAAGGTTACATCAGCGACAGACAAGCGATGACATGGGATAATCCTTTCTAAAGAGATCGACGCCACTAAAGTACAAACAACTCCAAGACACACAATGACACTGAACAAAGCACAATTAGAGGAACTGAAGTCTAACTATTGCGAGCAAATCATCGAAGGGATGGACATAGATGCGCTCGCACAATGCTGCCATGATCTACTCATGGACGCTTATAATGATGCCACAGAAGAAGAGATCCGAGATGAAATCTTGGACATTTATGATGAAGAATACCTGGAAAGTCTACTGGAAAGTGTAGAGAAATCGGATGGGGTGTGACAGTCTGGGAACTGTCCACCAGACGCCCAGAACCCCCAGAACCCGTGCTATTGTATGTTCATACAAATCGAGGGAACCACCCATGCGTAAGATCGAACTCCAGATGATCGCTGCTATTAAAGATAGCAAGGATCTCAAAGTTGCTAACACCGAAGTTATCTCCTGCACCTTTGTTTCTGATGTTTATCTGCACGGCAATCTGATTGCTCGGATTGGTGAAACCTGGATTGAATTGTTCGATGGTGGTTATCAGTCCAAAACCACCAAGTCTCGCCTCAATGCTATTCTTTCTGCCTTCGGAATGGATGGTGAGAAAGTGTTTGCCAAGAACTTTCAGTGGTTTGTGCAATACGACGGCGCACCAATTCCTTTCTTCTCTGGTATGCGTCTCGCTTGATGATTGCACTTCCTAACCCAACATCTTCTCAGAACATGTACCAAATCACCTACAAAGTTCCTTATCCTTCCGCTGGATTGATTGAAGAATGGCGTTATCAATCTTTCGGTACAAAAGAGGAAGCAGAAAGAATGATTGAGTTCTACATTTCTTGTGGTTCACCTGCTAAGTTTGCATGATGAAATACAAAACATTTATCCTTTATCTGAAAGACAAAGGATGCACATTGCATCGCACATCTGGCAAGCATCACATCTACACACACCCTAAGATCAACCGAAACATTGTAATCCCCAAACAGAAAGAAATCTCCCAAGGCGTTATCTACCACACCCAAAAACTACTCGCAAATGTCTAACCAAATTCGCATCATTGACAAAGTTGGATTGTTTCCAGAAACCAAAGGTAAAGCACGTTATGTAACAGTCAAGTCCTACAATCATGCAATGGAAATCATTGCTGAGCAAACCAAACTTGGCAATGAAGCAATCATCGTATTCTGGTAAATCATGAGCGAACTTGACTATCAACCCGACTTCGATTATAATCAAACAGAATGGGAAGATGACATTCTGAGCGTACTCAACGAACAGACAATCAATGAAACTCTCGACAACGAAACCCATGAACTTCTCAAAAGTTTCTGATACGTTTCCCAAACGATTTGTCGATGATCTTGATGACATGCTGACAGATAGTACCTCCAATGGATGTACTGATTTACTTGATGATCTGCTGCAACTTATCAGCGAACGACTGGTAGAATTGAACGACTATTATACAACCAATCTCAATAGCGTGCAACACTACCAGAGGCAGATCATGGAACGCAAAGTAAAGTCCCCAGTACAACAAGATTGTTATACTGATGTCGTGAAGTTTCTGGATGGTGATACCTATTGCAGTCCTGATAATTGTTAGTATGCTGAAAAGCGCATAGTATAATAAATGTAAAAATAAATGTATTTTAGTTGTTGAGAAAGTGCTGTGGAAATTGTGGAAAACTCTGTGTTCTCTGAATGACTTCTAAATGCCTTATAATGCCCGCTGCCGTTGTCACCTTAGCGGTCGCACTATAAGACACACACAGTCTCACAGATCTCCCCCGTCCAGTTATAAGAACCACAGCACACTTTTCCACAGCAAACTTATAAGTTTTCCACACGTTTTCCACAGTTTCTTATAAGTTTTCCACAGGCAGTTTGTGTTACTTATAGTGACAGACTGCGATCTCGTTATAACCTGTGGAAAACTTTCGTTATCATTGATGGGAATGTGTTCGCCCTTATAGTTACACACCATTCCACACAGTTCCTAACAGTAACTCATGAGCACTTCGTTGATGCTTTCTGCACTTCGTCTCGGTAACACTGGGCACGAGATCTTGAACATTCTAGATGCACTCGTGTCTGATGACAAGTCTACCACATCTGACAGTGATTGTCAAGTCGTTTATAATGCTGCTGGCAAACAGTTGGCAACAGTGGAGACTGTGCAGTTCTAGACAGTTCTTATAGTTATTCACCCCGTTCGTTCATTGTCACTTATTGACAGTGTTTGGGCGGGGTTTCTTATAGCCCTGGCGGGCGATGCCTAAAGCTAAAAACGCTAACTACCCTAACCTACAACGAACCAAAAGAGCGAAAGAGATATAAGGTGTTTCAAAAAATTTTTCAGGTATAAGAAATTCGTAGAGGTATTATAAGGTATTTCAAAAAATTTTTCAGGTATATATACTACTATAGGGATTTCAATAAATCACAAATTTTTTTTCGGGGTATAAATGCATTATAACATTTTATTCAATGGGTGTAGTTTTACCGATGGTTCAGAGCTCGAAGGAATTGATAACGATTTAGAGCATAAAAAAACTCATAGGTTTTCTCATTTGGTTGCTGAACACTATGGTAAGACTTATATAAATATGGCATTAGCTGGAAAAAGTAATGATTGGATTATAGAGCAAACTATAAATTGGCTTGAAGATGGAAATACTTGTGATTTGGCAGTCATTCAATTTACAGATGAACGAAGATTTCTGTTATATTATGATGATGATGATCATAAAAAAGATATACGACCAAAACAATATGATGTTATGGGACCAATAGGAAAATATAAGAACCCTATCTTGCAGCAGGTATTAAATTCTAGTGAGGTTAATGAAAAACGTTTAGTAGCAAACATATATTTTAAAAATATATACACTAGATTTATGGGACAACAACAATATTATAAAAATTTATTTTTTGTTAATAATTATTTTAAAAGTAAAAATATTCCTATAATTTTTTTAAAAATGAAAGAAGAAGTAAGTAAAGATTTTGGATGGAAACTTCTTTGCAAAGATATAAAAATAAAAAATATGGGAGGAGATATTCTACCGTCTTGGTCTAGTGATAAAGAAGAAAAAAAATATTATTGTATGGATTATACTCACAAATACAACCATAACAAAGAACAGCGGTTTGTACATTTAAGTGGAGCTCATCCAAACGAATTAGGACATCAAAAAATTGCAGATTATATTATTTCAGAAATAAACAATGCAAATCTCATATGAAGATTGATGCATTATAATTTATTATTTTGCGGTTGTAGTTTTACTGAAGGACTATTTCCTGATAGTCGATTTTCCCATTTAGTATCGGATCATTTTAAATATACTCACGATAATATTGCGAAACATGGAATAAGTAATGATAAAATTGTAGAAAAAACAGTTGAATGGTTTGAAGCAGACAACACTGCAGATATTGCCATCATACAATTTACACACAAAGCAAGAATAACTTGGTATAATACGTTTGAAGAAGAATTTGATTTTGCACCTGGAATTTTAAAAAACAAACAATACTTAAATATACCAGAAGTGTTTGATTACTTTTTGATCAATAATATTTGGAATGTTATTAGACAATATTATGAATTAATTTACTCTGAATATATGGGAGATCAAAATTTTTATAAAAACTTATTTGTCTTAGATAATTATTTTAAACAAAAAAATATAATACCCATTTACTTAACAATATGCAAAGCACCTCTACCAAATAAAGGTTGGTATAAATTTTGTAAAGATATTAATATTCAACACATTATTCATGGAGGAACAACTGGGCATCCTGTATTAAATCCTGATAATAATAGTTTGATTGGTAATCCACAAACAAATCCAGAAAATTTTGATGCTGAGTTATCAAAAATATCAAGAATTGGTCCAAGCGAATTAGGACATCAAAAAATTGCAGATTATATTATTTCAAAAATTAAAATTTAGAACTTGTATAGATTATGAGTAATAGTAAAAAACCATTTATATTTGGTTGTGGTGCTGGGTGGTGTGGAACAACTTCACTGTACATGACTTTGGTTGAGAATGGATATCTTCATGGAGGATTTACAAAAGAAGATACATTTTTAAGTAATCTCTTTAGAGAACCTCAATTAAATGATAGAGATTATAATAAATTTTTGAAGCTCATTACGTATAGTGAAGAAATTCGATTGGGAGCACCATATACAAGAATTCAAGATGGAGTTGTTGTTGATGTATGTAATACCGAAAAATATTTAAGTCCATTACGCAAATTTACTAAATCCCAATTAGAATATATTTTTTCATTACCATTGACAGCAGAAAAATATATTGAGTACCATACCTTACTGTCTGAGTATAGTGATGATTTTTTTGCTGCCACTGGAGATTTCAATAATACAAATTTCATCGATTTATGGGAATATGAGCAACAATGTGATTTGATTATTAATAAATTAAGTGAAACTCATAATATTAAATTCTTGATGATATTAAGAGATCCGATCAGAGCTTTCTTTTCTGTTGCCAATTCACAATTTTACAGGGAAAAAATACCTAATATTACTAAGTATAACTCCGTTAAAGAATATATGTGGGAACAAGCGGATGTTTATTTAAACAATCCAATCAATCCTTGGCATGATTATGGGAAGGTTGCAAAAAAATTTAAAGATAAATTTGGAAACAATTTCCATTATGTCATTATGGAAGATTTTTTTAGTTCTCAAAATAATGAAGTGCAGCGATTAGAGAAATTTCTTAATACAAAGATTACTAGCATTTATCCTTGTAGCTTTGTTCCAGATAAAGGGGTACACGCTTTAAGAGACGGGAGAAAGTCAGTATTAGTAGATCAGTGGAATAATGATAAAGAAAAATTATCTGATGAGTTGTATCTATTCATTAAAAGACATATGCAAGAAGTCTATGATGAATTTGAAGACTTACATGGAGGTTTACCTAACGATTGGGGAATACCAATTGATTATGGATACTAAAATGAAAATATAATGATGAGGTTCCAGATTTCATTAAACCAGGACATATAACTAAAAGAGGTTTCATAAGATTATAATGCACATATTATTTAATGGATGTTCATACAACTGGGGAGATGAATTAGAGAATAGACTTGAAGATCGTTTTAGTACACTTGTTGCTAATCATTATCAAGCAGAACATGCTAACATTTCTGATTGTGGACGAAGCAATGATGCAATCGCTCGCACAACAATGGAATGGTTTGCAGATGGTAATACGACAGATTTAGCAATTATTCAATGGACGATCATTTCTAGATTTGAAGGTTATGATGATTTAAACAAACATTACTTTCATGTAACTGTTGATAAAAAAAGCAAATGGGAACATTTTTATAAGAATTATTATTATGATCAATTAGGAGTTGATTGTTTATTTAAAAACTATTATTTGTTAGAGCAGTTTTTTATAGCAAATAAGATTAAATATATTTTTATATTTCACGATTGTTGGAGTAATACGATTATAAATTTAGACAGTGTGTGGAAAAAATTTATTGTTAAGAAAGATTTTCATTTTTTAAGAGGAATGTTTTCTCAAAAATGTATTTTAACGAATCCCTCGATTGATGATTGTCATTTCAAAGGAACAAAAGGTGGGCATCCAAATGCACTGGGACATCAAGCAATTTCTAACTACCTCATTAAGGAAATAGACAATGCATTATAATTTACTGTTTAACGGATGTAGTTTTACTGCTGGAGCTGAACTAGAAGGAAAAAATAAAGATTTTGAATACCGTGACAAACATAGGTATAGTCAGGTAATTAGTGAAAGAACAGGTAAGACATATGATAATATTTCCCGATCAGGAAATTCTAATGATCGTATTACCAGAGAAACTATAGATTGGTTTGAGAGGGATAATACTTGTGATCTAGCGATCATACAATTTACATGCATTACAAGAATAGAATTTATTTCTAAACACGAACAACATCCCACAAATTTTTGTCCAGGAGGAATTAAAAAATGGGACCTAAAATGGCATACAAAAAATAATGAGGAGCATAAAAACGCTCAAGAAGCTCATGAATTTTATTATAAGCATTTTTATAATGATAATATAGGTCTATACAATTTTTATAAAAATTTATTCATAATAGAACAGTATTTTGAAAAAAATAATATAGATTACATATTTTTAAAATTCCGTAGATCTCGTTTTAATGTTTTTAAACTTGATCAAGAAAAACTTAAAATGCATGATGGTAAATTTAATTCACTTGATTTTTATTGGCAATTGGGATGTAAAAATAGATACTCAACAATAACTCCAATTGTAGGTAAAATATTAGATCCAAATGATAAAAGTAATTTTGCAACAAATTATTCTGATGAGGGATATCCATTTCTTACTGGACTTCATCCAAGTGAATTAGGACATCAAAAGATTGCAGATTATATCCTTAAGCAGCTCAATAAATAAATTGTCATAATTTAAAATATCATGCACGTTAATATTTTTTCTAATTGTGATCAAGCTTTACATTGTGG
>ERZ807358.19-NODE-19-length-17425-cov-2.959304_pt1 | contig 17425 bp, 19 predicted proteins | sample MGYA00521254_ERZ807358 | MGnify/ENA primary metagenome ERZ807358 (study PRJEB31431, sample SAMN03801314) | freshwater metagenome | biome: Freshwater; feature: Lake; material: Water | place: Canada:St Catharines | collected 2012-08-09 | depth 1 m m ...
ACCCCGACATATACACTGATGCATGGGGTGATCGTTGGTTACAGGAATACACTACACAGAAGATTAAGTATCAGTGGGGATCTAACTTAACCAAGTTCAGCGGTCTTCAGTTACCTGGTGGCGTTCAGTTCAACGGTGAGAAGATATTGGATGATGCTGAGAAAGCAATAGAAAAACTCGAACAAGAGATGATCAGTAGTTACTCATTACCTGTCGTAGACATGATTGGGTGATGTAATTGGCAACTAATTTCTTCTTTAACAACTTCCAATCCTCGCAAGAGCAGATGCTCATTGCGGATTTGGTAATTGAATCGATTAAGATTTACGGTCTGGATTGTTGGTACATTCCCAAAAGAGAAGTAAACAAAGATAACATCTATGGAGAAGATTCTCTCGTAGAGTATAACACTTCTTATATGGTTGAGATGTATGTTAAGAATGTTGAGGGTTTTGCTGGAGAAGGTGATTTCCTATCTAAGTTTAATGTTGAGATTAGAGATCAGATGACTCTGACTATTGCTAGACGTATTTTTGAAGATGAAGTACAGCACTACGAGTCTGGATACACTAGACCACGTGAGGGTGACTTAATCTTCATGCCTCTCAATAATAAAATATTTCAAATTAAGTTTGTCGAGCATGAGCCTGTCTTTTATCAGATGGGTGCTCTGCAGATGTATGACTTAAAGTGTGAGTTATTTGAATACAGCAATGAAGTTATCAATACTGGTTTTGATGTTATTGATGATCTTCAAAGCAAGTATTCTGATGCAATGAATTCTTTTGCTATTACAACTGAGAGCGATCTAGAACTTAAAATGGAAGATGGATATTCACTAATCAGAGAAGAGTTTGATCTAGAAGTTCAAGATGTATTGTCTGACAACTTTGATGTTCAAACGGAATCAGATGGCTTCTTAGACTTTTCTGAAGCTGATCCATTCAGTGAAGGAGGTACATACTAATGCTAGGTCATACATTTTATCATAACACAATAAGAAAGTATGTGATTCTGTTTGGTACATTATTTAATGACATTCACATTAATAGAGTAGATTCTGATAGAAACGTTACACGTACCATCAAGGTCCCTATCTCGTATGGTCCAAAAGAAAAGATGCTGGCAAGATTAGATGCAGATCCTAACTTGAATAGACCTGCTATCGTTCTACCTAGGATGAGTTTTGAATTAACAGATCTAAATTATGGGCCAACGAGAAAGCTAAACACAATTGGAAAGATTGTTGCTGCCAATCCAGACGATGCTAATTTAGCAAAGTTTCAATTCACACCTGTACCATACGACTTAAACTTTATTCTTTCCATTGCTGTTAAGAATGCGGATGACGGCACAAGAATTCTAGAACAGATTTTACCATTCTTTACACCTAATTGGTCTTCAACTGTTGATTTGATTCCTGAACTTGGAATTAAGTTTGATGTTCCCATTGTACTTAATGCTGTTTCGTCAGAAGATAGCTATGAAGGAGATTTTGAAGCAAGAAGATCTATAGTTTGGACTTTGAGCTTCACAATGAAAGGTTATATATTTGGACCAACAAGACCCTCCAGTGGTAGTGCGCTTGGTGCTAATCTTATTAAACTCGCTAACATTAACTTCTACGATACATCTACATACAATAACATAAATGATGCTGTTGGAAATACTGACGTTGTTGAAAGCATCACCGTTGCTCCAGGAATGACAGCAAATGGTTTACCAACATCAAATGCTGCTTTATCAGTAAGTTCGGATCAAATAAATGCAAACGATAATTATGGATACATCATCACAAAATCATGATGTTATTGCGAACAGCTTAGATCTTCAACCAATCGAAGATAATAAAAAAGCTGCTCAAGATAACATTGTAGATGATTATGAATATGCAAGAGGCAATATGATCGCTGTCATTGAAAAGGGCCAGGAAGCCCTCAGTGGCATTCTCGACGTTGCTGGGATGAGCCAGCACCCAAGAAGTTATGAAGTTGTTGCAACGCTGGTTAAAGCGGTTGCTGACGCTAATAAAGACTTACTCGAGCTTGCTAAGAAAAGAAAAGATCTTGAAAAGGTAGATAATGGTGGTCCACAAACCGTAAACAACAATCTATATCTTGGATCGACAGCAGATTTACTGAAGTTGTTAAAGGATAATAAGTGAGTGATGGTTACCTTGGTAATAAGAACCTCAAGAAGTCTGATGTAAAGATTGACTTTACTCCTGAGCAAGTCAGAGAGTATATTAAGTGCGCCAAAGATCCAATCCATTTTATTAAGTCATACGTTAAAATTATTAACGTTGATCAAGGTTTGATTCCTTTCACAATGTGGGAGTTCCAAGAAGAGATGGTTCTCACAGCTGTACAAGAACGCTTTGTTGTAGCTAAGATGCCTCGTCAGGTTGGTAAGACTACAACAGTTGCTTCTATGATCCTGTGGCAGATCTTGTTCAATGAAAATTACAATGTTGCTATCTTAGCTAACAAAGAAAGACAAGCTCGCGAGATCCTTTCTCGTATTCAACTCGCTTACGAACACTTACCTAGATGGATGCAGCAAGGTATTGTAGAGTGGAATAAAGGTAACTTGGAATTAGAAAACGGCTCTAAGGTTTTAGCAAGCTCAACAACATCAAGTGCAATTCGTGGTGGATCATTCAACTTAGTTTACCTTGACGAGTTTGCGTTCGTTCCCACAAACATTCAAGAAGAGTTCTTTGCTTCTGTCTATCCTACGATCTCTTCTGGTAAGACTACCAAAGTGTTAATTACTTCTACTCCCAACGGACTTAATATGTTCTATAAGTTGTGGGTGGATAGTGAAGAGAATAGAAACTCATATAAAAGAGTTGATGTACACTGGAGTCAAATCCCTGGTCGCGATGAAGAGTGGAAAGCAGAAACTATTAAGAACACATCTGAGGAACAGTTCCGTCAGGAGTTTGAATGTGAGTTCTTAGGATCGTCTAACACTTTGATCTCGCCTAATGTATTAAGAAGAATGGTATTCAGGACTCCAATTGATTCTTCTGAAGAGGGTCTAAAGATCTATTCTGCTCCTATCCAAGATAGACTTTATACATTAGTTGCTGATACGTCAAGAGCCAAAGGTCTTGACTATAGTGCTTTTGCTGTGATAGATGTTTCCGAAGTGCCTTATAAGACAGTTGCTACTTTCAGAAACAATACAGTATCGTCTTTAATATATCCAACTGTTATTGAGCAAACAGCTAAACATTATAATAGAGCTTTGGTTTTAGTGGAGACTAATGACGTCGGCCAACAGGTTGCAGATATTTTATATCATGAGCTTGAGTACGACAATATCATCTACACATCAAGTGATGGTGCAGGACAGTATATTTCCACTGGTCACGGAAGAACTCAATCGATAGGTGTTAAGACATCCAAGCAAGTGAAGAGAATCGGTTGTAGTGTTCTTAAAACTTTGATTGAGAACAATAAACTTATCATTGAAGATTACAATACGATCAATGAGTTGTCCAGGTTTGCTTTAAGGGGTTCTTCTTATGAAGCTGAAGATGGTAACGATGACTTGGTAATGTGTCACGTATTGTTTGCTTGGATGAGTACTCAGGATTACTTTAAGGAAATAACTAGTGGAGACATCCGGCTAAATCTATATAATGAACAGCAAAAAATGTTAGAAGAAAGCATGCTGCCTTTTGGTTTGATAGATGATAGAAGAGATCCTATACAAGAAATACAAGTACTGGAACTAGAGCACGTGTCATTCAATGATTGGATGAGAAGCTAGAAAACCGCAATTTATAAATACTTCTAACCGTTCTTGTATAAATAAAAATTCTTTTTGAGGGAGATGAACATGCCTTTTCAAGTTAGTCCAGGCGTAAATGTTTCAGAAATTGACCTAACCACGGTTGTCCCTGCTGTTTCTTCTACAGAAGGCGCCATTGCTGGTGTGTTCCGTTGGGGTCCAGTAGGTGAAAGAGTCTTAGTTGACTCTGAGTCTAATCTAGTAAATAGATTTGGCAAACCAACAAATCATAATGCTGAAACGTTTTTTACCGCCGCCAATTTCTTATCTTACGGTAATAAGTTATATGTAGTTAGAGCAGCCAACACTACAGCTTCTGCTGATGGTGCTGCTGTTGTTTTATCTGCTGTTGCTAATACCGCAGCTGTAACCAACACACAAGTCCAAGCTGCTACAGTTAAAAATGCAGATAGCTATGACTCCTTGACATTTAGTTCTGACATTAAGTATGTCGCTAAGTATCCTGGTCTAGTTGGTAACTCTTTAAAGATCTCTGTTTGCGATTCTGCAGACGCATTTGCTTTAACAGCTAACCTCAACGGTGGTAACGCTAACGTTGCTGCTGGTGTACTAACCACTGAAGTTGGTAATACGATTATTCGTTTCTCACTAGCTAACTCTGCTACAGGTACTTTTGCTGAAGCTAATACACAAGCCAATACAGTGCTGTCAACTCTATCAGTTGGTTACTATGTAAAGGTTGGTAACTCAAGTATTGGTGAACAATACATGAAGATTAGCGCTTTGGACACAGCTCCTCAGTCTAATGCTACACACCGTTTCGTTGATATCACAACTGAGTCAAAGTATCAGCTCTCTACTGCATTTACTTCCAACACAATTACTCGTAATTGGGAATTCTACAATGCTGTTGATGGTGCTCCAGGCCAGTCTAACTACCAAACAAGTTTTGGTAATACATCAGCTTCTGATGAGTTGCACGTTGTTGTGACTGACCAGGATGGTTTGTTCACTGGTGTTCCTGGAACAGTTCTCGAAGTGTTCGAGCGTGTTTCTAGATCGACAGATGCCAAAACAGAAGATGGTTCAACAAACTACTACAAGACAGTAATCAATGATGGTTCTTCTTATGTGTGGTGGGCTAATGACAGAGCTGGTGCAGCTTCTGCTACTGCTTCTGCACTTATCAACTCTACGAACACAAAACCTCTATCAGTTTCCTTCCAAGGTGCTAAAGACGGTGAAGTAGAAGGTACAGTTGGTATCGGAACCCTTTTGGCTGGATACGACTTGTTTGCATCTGCTGAGAGTGTAGACATCTCCTTAGTATTGACTGGTAAGTCATATGGCGGAACAAATGGCGAACAGCTTGCTAACTATCTGATTGACAATATTGCTGAAGTCCGTAAGGATTGCGTTGTATTTGCTTCGCCAGAAAAAGGTGATGTTGTTAACAACGCTGGTTCTGAGTCAGACGCTGTTATCGCATTCCGTAACAGCATGAGAAGCACTTCATATGCAGTTTTGGATTCTGGTTACAAATATCAATACGACAAGTACAACGACATCTATCGTTACGTTCCATTGAACGGGGATGTTGCTGGTCTATGTGTTCGCACTGATGATCAAAGAGATCCTTGGTTCTCTCCTGCTGGTTTCAACCGCGGTCAGATCAAGAACCTTGTTAAACTTGCTTACAACCCAGCAAAAGCATATCGTGATCAATTGTACAAAGCTGGTGTAAACCCAGTTGTTACATTCCCAGGTCAAGGTACTATTTTGTTCGGTGACAAGACTCTGTTGTCTAAGCCAAGCGCTTTCGATAGAATCAACGTACGCAGATTGTTTATTGTTTTGGAAAAGGCAATTGCAACTGCTGCTAAGTTCACACTGTTTGAGTTCAACGATGATTTCACAAGAGCTCAATTCCGTAACTTAGTCGAACCATTCTTGCGTGACGTCCAAGGTCGTCGTGGCATTTATGATTTCAAGGTTGTTTGTGATACAACAAACAACACTGGTGAAGTTATTGACAGAAACGAGTTTGTTGGAGATATCTACATCAAGCCAGCTAAGTCTATTAACTACATCCAGTTGAATTTCGTTGCCGTTAGAACGGGCGTTGAGTTCTCTGAAGTTGTCGGTCAATTTTAATCGATAAATATAAAAGAGGAGAACAAACATGGCTTTTAATGTCAATGAAATCAGAAGTCAGTTAACCCTTGGAGGAGCGAGAGCTTCTCTCTTCCAAGTTCAGTTTACTAACCCTGCTAACTCTGTTGCTGATCTGAAAGTTCCTTTCATGGTCAAAGCAGCACAGATCCCTGCATCTACTTTAGGTGTTATCGAAGTTCCTTACTTCGGCCGTAAAGTTAGATTAGCTGGTGATCGTGTCTTTGCTGATTGGACAGTTACCGTTATTAATGACGAAGACTTCCTTATCAGAAATGCAATGGAGCAATGGTCTAATAGTATCAATTCCCTTCAAGGTAACTTGAGAGGTTTTGGAGCTGCTAGCCCACTACTATATAAATCAACTGCAGAAGTGACTCAGTTCTCAAAGACTGGTGCACCACTCAGAGTATATAAATTTAACGGAATTTTCCCAACTGAAATCTCTCCAATTGAGATGTCATGGGAATCGACTGATGCGATTGAAGAATTCACTGTAACCTTCCAATATGATTGGTGGGAAGTTAGTGGAGGCATCACCGGCAACGCTGGTGGCGCTTAATATATAAGGTAGAGGGGCCATATGGCCCTTCTCCCACTATGGAGTAAAAATGGCAGAACTATTTGGGTTTGAGATCCGTAAAAAGGGTCAGACGACCAAACAAGAAGACGAAAATTTACAAACGTTCGCACCAAAGCAAGAAGATGATGGTGCTCTCGTCGTTGCATCTGGTGGAGCTTATGGAACATATGTTGACCTAGAAGGTGCAGCAAGAACCGAAGCAGAGTTGGTTACCAAATATAGAGATATGTTGCAGCATCCAGAAGTTGATGCAGCTGTCGATGATATTGTTAATGAAGCGATCGTAATTGAAAAAGGCACAAAGTCTGTTGAGATTGATCTAGGAGAAGTTAAACTTTCAGCTAACATCAAGAAGATGATTACTGAAGAGTTTGATACCATTCTCGATCTGTTAAAGTTTAATACTCAAAGTTACGACTTATTTAAGTTGTGGTATGTTGATGGTAGAATATACTTCCATGCAGTTATTGATGAATCCGATCCCAGAGCAGGGATCAAAGAATTAAGAAACATTGACCCACGTAAGATGCGTAAGGTCAGAGAAGTCAAAAAGAAAAAAGATCCGACTTCTAAAGCAGATATTACAAAGACCCAGAACGAATACTTTATCTACAATGATAAGGGGTTCGCAGCACTTAATAACTCTCTATCCCAAACAGCTGGTGCTACTGGTTTAAAGATTGCTAAAGATTCAATCATCCATTGCACATCAGGTTTGATGGATACTAATTCTACACTTGTTCTTTCATATTTGCACAAAGCAATCAAACCTCTCAATCAATTAAGAGCTTTGGAAGATGCTGTTGTGATCTATAGAATTTCAAGAGCTCCAGAACGTAGAATCTTTTACATTGATGTTGGTAACCTTCCAAAGATGAAGGCTGAGCAATATCTTCGTGATATGATGGTACGTCATAAGAACAAGCTGGTGTATGATTCAGCTACTGGTGAGATCAGAGATGATCGTAAGTTCATGACGATGCTTGAAGATTATTGGTTGCCTCGTAGAGAAGGTAACAGAGGAACAGAGATTACTACACTACCTGCTGGCCAGAACCTAGGTGAGATGCAAGACGTAGAATACTTCCAGAAGAAGTTGTACAGATCTTTGATCGTTCCTGAGACAAGACTAAGCGACGAGAATAATTTTAACTTGGGTAACAATGGTGAAATCTCAAGAGACGAGATTAAGTTTTCTAAGTTTGTTGATAGATTGAGAACAAGATTCAATCAATTGTTTATCAAGGCTTTGGAGAAGCAATGCGTTCTCAAAGGTATTATGACTACTGATGAATGGAAAGAAGTTTCAACAGCTATTACTTTCCAATACGCAAGAGACAACTATTATGCTGAACAGAAGAACAATACAATCCTTCAAGGTAGAGCAAACCTATTGTTGCAAATGCAACCTACCATTGGCAAGTATTATTCAAATATTTGGGTTAGAAAAAATATTCTGATGCAAACTGAAGAGGATATTGCAGAGATGGATCAACAGATTGCCGAAGAGCAGTCTGTAGAACAATTCCAGCCAGCTGATGAACAAGCTAGTGGACCTCCAGGAGGTGGCACTCCTTTTGGTGGAGGTTCAAGTGATCAGAACCCCAGTGAACAAACTTGATAAATAATTGGAGATTAATATGCCTGACTATTCTGTAGATATGATAAATTTTGTAGTAGATCAAAAACCCAATGAGTTTGTTAACTCATTCAATGCTCAAATGCAGCAAAAGGTAACCGATATTATTACAGGTTATAAAGCTGAGCTAGCAAAAAGTTATCTAGCACCTGCTGAAGAGTCAGAAGAAGAACAACAAGAAACCGAGGTTACATCAGATGAAGACTCTGAAACAAATACTTGAAGTATACGCACCTGATACAAAGGATGGTAAAGCCTTTGTTCAGAAGCATGCTATCGTAAAGACGACTGATGCAAATGGTAATGGAGACGATGTTTTCCAAGCAGCCAAAGTAAAGAAGACCGACCGCAAAAATGAACGACATGGTCATGAGCCAGGTGAGGATGAAAAGGTATATGAAGCAGTAAAGATGTTTGCCGACTTTATCCAAGAAGGTGAGAAGGCTGATCAAGAAGTTTCTGCTGACTATAAAGAAATTGTTTTGTCGAATGGCAAAGTGATGAAGATTCCTGCTAAAAGAGCTGAAGTTAGAAAAGAAGAGACTGAGATTTCTGAAATGGAAAAGTCCATGGCTTATGCTATTGGTACTAAGTCCGCTATGAAGTCTACAGGTGATAAACCACCTCTTGAAAAGTCTACAATCACTAAATCTCACAAGATTGCTAAGTCTATCTTGAAGAAAGAAGACTACAATGCTGAAGACTTTAAATCTTTCATCAAGGAACACACAGAACAAATGACTGATGAAGAACTTGATTTGATCGAGCAGATCTATAATGATCTTGACGAAGAAGAAGCCCAGACATTTGTTTCAGTTGTTGAAGCAGGCGAGCTTGATTCCTTTTTAGAAGAACTTAATAAGGCATTGGAAGAATAATGGCAGAAATTATTAAACTCGTAGGCACAGAGATTACTCTTAACGCTACTGCCAATTTGGTGTCCTCTGCATCAGCTGTTAAAGTATCAAATGCCAATACAACAACAACTACTTTGCTAACAGTGGTGCCTTCTTCTGGTGCCAATACCACTACAACACTTTTAGCGTCCTCAACTATATTGTTGCAAAAAGCACCTGATGCAAAGATTGCATCTTCATTGACTAGCTTGGTAACAGCAACACCTATTGCATTCACCTAAGGACTATCATGAGGTTAATTACAGAACTAAACGAAGATGTAAAATGCATCGTTGAAGAAAAAGAAGGCCAGAAAAAATTCTTCATTACTGGTCCTTTTATTCAGACTGAGCAAAAGAATAGAAACGGTCGTATCTATGGCCGTAGTATCATGGAGAAGGAAGTTAAGCGCTATAACGAGCAGTATGTTGATACTAACCGTGCTCTTGGCGAACTAGGTCATCCAGATGGTCCTTCCATTAACCTTGATAGAGTATCTCATAAAATTGTTAGCTTGAAACAAGAAGGTAACGACTTTATTGGTAAGGCAGAAATTCTTGGAACACCTATGGGTATAATTGCAAGAAAGTTGTTGGAGAGTGAAGTCGGTCTTGGTGTATCTACTCGAGGTATGGGTTCTGTAGTAATGAAGAACGGTGTTACTTACGTTCAAGATGACTTCCATTTAGCAACTGCTGCTGACATTGTTGCAGATCCCTCAGCTCCCGACGCCTTCGTGCAAGGTATCATGGAAGGTGTTGAGTGGGTGTGGGATAACGGTATCCTTAAACAGCAACAAATTGAGCAATATAAAACCGTGGTAGATAATAGAGTGGGCAAGCGTGACTACGAAGAAACTGCTATTAAAGTGTTCGAGCACTTCCTAGGTTCTATAAGAAATAAATAATATTATAAATAAATTAAATAGTTTAAGGAGAAACTCAATGGCTAAAGGAAAATCATTCGGAGACATCGTTAAATCTGTGTTATCCGAACAGACAATCGAAGAGACGATGGAAGTTGGTGGTGGTGCTACCGGTGGCGCCAAGGCTGCTGATCCACATGGTGGTCAAGCTCCAGCTCGCAAAGGCGATAAGCGCAATAGTGATTCCATGGAAAAGGGTCAGAACCCAGATGGTACGCCAATCGAAGATACTGATTCCAATAACAACACAAAACCAACAGGTGACGCATCTAGTGGTAATAAAGCATCTATCAAAGCTAAGCCTAGTGCAGCTTCTGGTTCGATGAAAGAACACATCGATGCTATTTTCAATAACGAAGATCTTTCAGAAGATTTCCGTACGAAAGCATCTACAATTTTCGAAGCTGCTGTACAAGCACAGCTTCAAGAAGAGAAGACTAAGTTGGAAGAGCAATTTGCACTTTCTTTGGAACAAGCCAAAGAAGACTTGCAAGCTGACTTGGTTGAGAAACTAGACCAGTATACTACGTATGCTGCCGAACAGTGGATGGAAGAAAATCGCGTTGCGATCGAATCCGCACTGAAGTCTGAGATCACAGAAGATTTTATCAATGGACTCAAGGGTTTGTTCCAAGAACATTACATCGAGATTCCAGAAGATAAGGTGGACGTGCTTAGTCAAATGGCTGAGAAAGTTCAAGAACTTGAAGATAAGCTCAACAGCGCTATCAACGAGAACATGAATTTGAAAGGCCAAGTGGATGAGAACGTTCGTGAAAGAATCCTTGCAGATGTATCGGAAGGCCTTGCTGCGACTCAAGTTGAGAAGCTAGCAGCTTTAGCCGAAGGTGTCGACTTTGACAATTCTGAAAACTTTAAAAAGAAATTAGAACTTGTTAAAGAGAACTACTTCCCTTCAACAACTTCGTCCAAGCAATTGAACGAAGAAGCAGAAGATGAAGCTCTAGCATTGAACGAGGAAACTACGGCAAGTCCTAAGACAGGGGATAAAGCAGTTAATGCATACGTCTCAGCGTTGTCTAGAACTCTTAAGAAATAAGATTTATAAATAAATCAACTTAACCTGAAATTTTAAAGGGGAAAACTAAAATGTATGTAACTGAAGAACTACAATCTAAGTGGGGCCCAGTTCTTGATCACGAAGACTTACCTTCGATCAAAGACACCCACAAGCGTAATGTGACTGCTACTATTCTCGAGAACACAGAACGTGCTCTTCGCGAATCTGGCTCACAAGGCGGATTCTTGACTGAGTCTCCTATCAACGCTGTAACAAACGTTGCCAACTTCGATCCAGTTTTGATTAGCTTGGTTCGTCGCGCAATGCCTAACCTTGTCGCTTATGACATCTGCGGTGTTCAGCCAATGACAGGCCCAACAGGCTTGATCTTCGCTATGCGCAGCAAATACGCTAACAGCACTGCTGTTGGTACAGAGAACTTCTACAACGAAGTTAACACTGCTTTCTCTACCGTTAAAGGTGGTGGTGCTCAGTTGGGTAATGCTCACACTGGTACAGCAGTTGGTGGTGCTTCTAGCAACACCTTGAACTTGCCAGCTAACGGATACAACTTTGCAGAAGGTATGTCCACAGCTACTGCTGAAGCCCTAGGCGACAGCGGCGGTAATGCATTCCCAGAAATGGCATTCACGATTGACAAAGTAACAGTGACAGCTAAGTCACGTGCTTTGAAAGCTGAATACACAATGGAACTTGCACAAGACTTGAAAGCAATTCACGGTCTTGACGCTGAAACAGAATTGTCAAACATCTTGACTACAGAGATCTTGGCTGAGATCAACCGCGAAGTTATTCGTACAGTTAACGTTACTGCCGTTCGCGGTGCTAACACTGGCACGACAACTGCTGGCGTGTTCGATCTTGACACTGACTCTAATGGTCGTTGGATGGTTGAGAAGTTCAAAGGCTTGATGTTCCAAATCGAACGCGAAGCTAACCAAATTGCCAAAGACACACGTCGTGGTAAAGGTAACATCCTCATCTGCTCTTCAGACGTAGCTTCTGCATTGCAAATGGCTGGTGTGTTGGATTACGCTCCTGCTTTGAACAGCAACAACTTGCAAGTGGATGACACTGGCAATACATTTGCTGGCGTGTTGAACGGTCGTATGCGTGTTTACATCGATCCATATGTCACAAACAACTACATGACTATTGGTTACAAAGGTTCTAATCCTTTCGACGCCGGTCTGTTCTACTGCCCATACGTTCCATTGCAAATGGTTCGCGCAGTTGACCAAGCTAACTTCCAACCAAAAATTGGATTTAAGACTCGTTACGGAATGGCTCCTAACCCATTCGCTAAGGGCATCACAGCAGCTAATGCAAGTGCTCTTATTGAAGTTGACTCTAACGTCTACTATCGTAGAGTTATTGTTTCCAACATATTGTAAACCGTACAATAATAATAAAGAACGGTATTAAAAGGGAGCTTCGGCTCCCTTTTTTTCGTCTGGATAAATACATTCATGAGCGCACTAGACAACCAACCAACAAATATTAACTTTCTTTCTCCACTTGGATTCAAGTTTCAGATTAAGAAAGCACCTCACCTGAACTACTTTGTTCAGTCTGTCAACCTGCCAACAGTTTCCATTGGTACTGTTGAAGTCGGTACTCCGTTTACTAAGATTCCATTCCCTGGTGACAAGTTAACCTTTGGTCAGCTTGACGTTACGTTCAAGGTGGATGAAGATATGGAGAACTACACAGAGATCTTCAATTGGATGATTGCAATGGGTCACCCAGACAGTTTAACAGATAGTGCAACAATCTACGCTGCTCCTGCAATGTCAGGTGCTGGGGTGTACTCAGATTTGTCATTGGTAATTCTCACAAATGGAATGCGTGGTAATAAGATTATTAACTTCTCCGATGCATTTCCAATCAACCTTTCTGACATCACTTTTGATTCCACTCTATCAGATGTTGAGTACGTCACTGCTACAGCAACATTTGCTTATAGAAGATTCACACTAGCCTCGTTGTAATTTAATTAATAATAGTGTATACTCCCTGCTATTGCGAGGGAATTATGAAGCTAGAAGATATTGAAACGAATTGGGGTCAGGATAGTAAGATCAATTCAGCTGATCTTGCAACTGAAAGCCTGCGTGTTCCGGAACTGCATCACAAGTACTTTAAAATCTTTACACAAGAGCGTTTGCTTTTGAAAAAGTTTGAACAAGAGTATAAGCAGATGTACAAATTAAAGTATGAATATTATATGGGGATTTTGGATGAGGGTGAACTAAAGTCTAATGGTTGGGAACCTTTTGCATTAAAGGTTTTGAAGACTGATCTTTCCATCTATATGGAAGGTGACCAAGATCTTGGTAACATTACAAACAAAATAGAATTTCAAAAAGAAAAGATTGCTTTGCTCGAATCAATTATTAAGACCGTCATCAATAGAGGTTTCTTAATTAAGAACGCAATCGATTGGAATAGATTTACTACTGGTTCATGAGTGAAGAAAATTTAGTCATTGAAAAAGTCGATGACGTTTATATGAAGGTTCATTGTGAACCGGGACTAGCATTCGAACTGAGTGAGTATTTTACATTCTCTGTTCCTGGTGCTAAGCACATGCCTATGTTTAAAAATAAAATGTGGGATGGTAAGATCCGGTTGTATAATCCAATGTCACGTTCACTGTATGTTGGGCTGAGACAGTATGTGGAAGAGTTTGCAAGGCAACGAAACTACACAGTCAGTTATACAGAACCAAGAGACTTTGCAGACAATCAGATTTCATTAATTGAAGCTCAAGAGTGGGTTGCAAGTGAAAAGTCTTTAACAATGCAACCACGTGACTATCAGTTGGAAGCTGTAGTGCATGCTTTGAGATCTAAACGTGCTCTGATGATATCTCCAACTGCTTCTGGTAAGTCTTTTATGATTTACTTAATATGCAAGTACTTGAAAAGGCGTGTGCTTGTAGTAGTCCCGACAACCACTCTTGTACATCAGATGACAAGTGACTTTGTTGAGTATGGTGCTAAGGAAGCTTGGATCCATAAGATATATGAAGGTCAGGAAAAGATCAACAACAAACCAATCACTATAACTACATGGCAATCTATCTACAAACAACCAAAGGGATGGTTTGAAAAGTTTGAGGTTGTGATTGGAGATGAGGCACATGGCTTCAAATCAAAAAGCTTGACAGGAATTATGTCCAAGCTAACCACGTGTGAATACAAATTTGGTTTCACTGGTACACTTGATGGTACACAAACACACAAGTTGGTTCTCGAGGGATTGTTTGGACCTGAGCGAGTTGTTACAACAACATCAGAATTAATTGAACAAAAGCACTTAGCTGAATTCAGAATCAAAGCTATTGTTCTTAACCACACAGCTGAAGACAGAGATAAGGCAAAGAAGTATACCTATCCAGAAGAGATTGATTTCATTACTGGTAGTGAGAAGCGAAATAAGTTTTTAATGAACCTTGTGCTATCATTGAAAGGTAATACTCTACTTTTGTTTAAGAACATTGATCACGGAACAACGTTACAAAACTATATCAGCACCAAAGCTAAGGACCGTAAGGTGTTCTACGTTGACGGTGATGTTAAAGGTGATATACGAAATGATTACCGTGCTCAGATAGAGACAGAAACAAATGCAATCATTGTTGCTTCTTTAGGAACATTCAGTACAGGTATCAATATTCGCAACCTACATAATGTGGTGTTTGCTAGTCCGAGTAAGTCAAGAGTTAAAGTATTGCAATCTATTGGTCGTGGATTGAGAAAGAGCTCAATCAAAACCAGTGCAGTTTTGTATGATGTTGCTGATGACCTATCCTACAAGTCCCATAGAAACTTCACATTACAACATTTTGGTGAACGTATCAGGATGTACAATGAAGAGAAGTTTGAATATAAGATTTACAACGTTCAAATTTAGGAGCCACGATGATTAAAATTATCAAACTTATTAGTGGTGTTGAGGTAGCAGGTGAATTGACAAAAGAGGATGAGTACGGAATCATTCTCAAATATCCTCTCCAACTCAATTACAAATACTATATGTCTTCATATCCTTCCGTCAACCTTTCCAAGTATATGATGTTTGCTGGTGATGATGAGATCCACTTTCCATACGCTACAATTATCAACATGGTTGATCCAAGATCAGCTTTCGAGGAATATTACGTTAAGGCTGTCGCCGAGACAAAAAGTGAATTAGATATTATGATTGATAGACAACTAACAGATATGGTTGAATCTACAGTCATTACTAAAGATGAAATGCTGGCTGCTCTTTTAGAAGCTATGCCGACACCCGATTTGGTTAATTAAGGATTTTATGGCTACACATTACGTTGATAATAAACATTTGTATCAAGTTATTATTGAACACAAGAAAAACATTAAGGAAGCGGCCGAGCAAGGAAAAGACAAACCGACTATTCCTAATTACGTTGGGCATTGTATTCTTTTAATTGCCAAACGTTTATCGCTGAAACCAAACTTCGTAAACTATTCATATCGTGAAGAGATGATTAGTGATGGGATTGAGAACTGTATTAGTTACTTCGATAACTTTGATCCTGAAAAATCAACTAACCCTTTTGCATACTTTACACAGATCATCTACTTTGCTTTCCTTCGAAGGATCCAAAGAGAAAAGAAACAGTTGTACATTAAGCACAAGTCTTATGAGAACAGTATGTTGTTTGAAGGGTCTGCTGAAAACCATGAACTCGATGAGAATGACTTCTCACCAAACATTACTACAAGTACTGATAACATGCTTGACTTTATTAAAACATTTGAAGACAATCTCGACAAGAAGAAGATTAAACGTAAACAAGGTTTAGAAAAGTTTTTTGAAGAGGAACAGTAATTGAAAGTTGCAGTTTTAGGCGACACGCACTTTGGTGCTCGTAATGATAGTGTGCACTTCTCAGTATTCTTTGAGAAGTTTTATAAAGAGATCTTTTTTCCATACATGGAACAACACAATATCAAACACGTCATCCAACTAGGAGATGTATTTGATAGAAGAAAGTATATTAACTTTCAGACTCTAAACCATTGTAAAGATTACTTCTTTAAGAAGTTGAACAATGAATACTCATCGTGGCTACTTGTTGGTAACCATGATGCCTACTATAAGAACACCAATGATGTGAATTCGTTGGATATGCTTCTAGGTGAATACAGCAACATTAATCTGATAACCAAACCAACAGAGATTGAGTTAGATCGAACAAGTGTAGTTTTACTTCCTTGGATTTGTGATGACAACATCAGCGAGACAATGCAAACAGTTAACTCTACAAAAGCACAAGTTGCTTTCGGACACTTGGAGTTGACTGGTTTTGAAATGTACAAAGGACAGTTGATGGATCATGGTATGGATCCAAATCTGTTCAGTAAGTTTGATATGGTTGTATCTGGTCACTACCATCACAAGTCTCATGCTAAGAATATAACGTATACCGGAACGCCTTATGAGATGACATGGTCAGACTATGGAGACTTAAAAGGTTTCCATATCTTTGATACAGAAACGAGAGAGCTTGAGTTCATCAGCAATCCGTTTAAGATGTTCCACAAGTTGCATTACGATGACTTGAACCAACCTGTAGGCTACATTAATGCTTGGGACTTGACAGAGATGGCTGGTGCTTATGTTAAGGTGATTGTAAGAAATAAAACAAACACGTTATGGTTTGATTCGTTAATTGATAGACTAGAAAAGTCTGGTGTGTCGGATGTACAGGTTGTAGAAGATCACTTCCACTTAGATTTAGAGAGTGATGATGATATAGTTAGTCAAGCTGAGGACACGTTGACTATCTTGCGCAAGTATGTTGATCAGATTGACTCTACAGTTAACAAACCAAGATTAGAGAACTTATTGAGAACGCTTTACAGTGAAGCATTGAGTATAGAATGATTGAATTTAAGACTTTGAGATGGATGAATCTGCTAAGCACAGGGAATGCATTTACAGAAGTCGACTTGAACACCCACAAGTCGACTTTGATTGTAGGACAGAACGGAGCTGGTAAGAGCACCATTCTTGATGCATTGTCTTTTGTATTATATGGAAAGCCGTTCCGTAAAATCAATAAACCTCAACTAATCAATACAATCAATGGAAAGAATTGTGTGGTGGAAGTTGAGTTTGATGTTGGCAAGAAGAAGTATAAGGTCATACGAGGTATCAAGCCAAACATATTTGAGATATACCACAACGGTGAGATGATCAACCAATCAGCGGATGTGAAAGACTATCAGGAGTTGTTAGAGAAGACAATCCTTAAACTAAACCACAAGTCTTTCAACCAGATTGTAATACTTGGTAGTGCATCGTTTGTTCCCTTCATGCAATTGCCAGCTGCTCACCGTAGAGAGATCATTGAAGATCTTTTAGACATTCA
>ERZ807358.20-NODE-20-length-17006-cov-3.337114_pt1 | contig 17006 bp, 21 predicted proteins | sample MGYA00521254_ERZ807358 | MGnify/ENA primary metagenome ERZ807358 (study PRJEB31431, sample SAMN03801314) | freshwater metagenome | biome: Freshwater; feature: Lake; material: Water | place: Canada:St Catharines | collected 2012-08-09 | depth 1 m m ...
AGAACTCATCATCTAAATAACTAAAGTGCCCCTCCCAGGTAACTTCTTTAGCATACTCATTCACTAATTCTACATTGTGGCCTTCACGCTTCATCATAGCAAAGAGGTCGGCTGCAATTGTAGACTTGCCAACGCCTGGCCCACCAAACAAATTAATAACTTTCATTCTACTATTTCAACTTCTCATTCTGTAACTACAGCAACTCTTGCACCACAAGATAGTAGTGGCTTATCATTTTGGTTAACATGGATATAGGTTTTCACAACACAATCCAATACATTGTAGCAATACCAATTACAATGGCTAGCTGAATCTGTAGCCATGTGTCCTTCTTGAAGTTAGCCCAAGTTAATTTTGGCTTACTCATTTATACTTCTCGATAGTAACTTCACCAAAGAACATTCTATCGTTCTCTTCATCCATCCAACCGGCGTTGTTGACTTCTTCTAATCCTTCCCAGTAGGCATTTTGAAACTCGGCTTGTTCTTCTGCTGTTATATCATCAGAGTACTCAAACCAAGTACCAACGCCATCGTCTGTCTCTTGATCATAAACGTCGTAATCATAGATGTTAAATCCATCAGCATTATCATCAAAGATGGGCTTCTTCTTGGAATCAACAATCACATAGCCCCAACGCCAATGTTCTTCCACCTTGGCCCACTTGTTATGATCGCCATTCTTAATGAAATACCAATGATCAACAACATTCTTTTTATCAACGGTCGAAATTTTCCACAGGCTCATTTTTGGATACCTCTTGCAGTTACACCAATATCACAGCTGCTGCGTGAGGGTTACTGACCACATCTGTGAATCACCAGCCCATGCTCCAGCCCACTGGCCAACATAGACAGCACCTTCAACAAACTCTCTATCAAAGCAATTTGTGCAGGCGAGCGTTAATGAGAGCTTACGGTTAGGTGACCATGTAAGCGAGGTGTCTACAACAACTGGTACCTTTGTTAGCTCAATACCACGACCGGCGAGTGCTGGTGCAGTTACAGCAAGATTGGCTGGAGTAAGTCTATACTCACTAGCATCATAGGCCCCAACATTCCATTCTAAATTCCCCCACATAACTTTAGCACCAACCTTAACTTGTACCCCTGGTGCTCTCTGAAGTTCTGTCGCTAGGTTTGCTGGACGGTTGCCAGTGTACTTTGTATCAAGTAACCCAACACTTCCATAAACATTCAGCCAATCAGTTACTAGCCAGCTACCTTCAGTTTCTAGTCCTTCAATTTTTGCATTAGCTGTCTGCACAGTGAACACACCATTGATTGGCAATGTATTGAATAGGTCAGTATACTTTGTATTAAAGACTGCTGTATTCAATCTCCAGTTACCACCATTTAATTTCAAACCACTTTCTATAGTTTGTACCCTTTCTGGGTTAAAATTTACAAACTGATCAACCCTTACGGCTCTACCTGTCCAGCCGCCCGCCCTGAATCCTTCAGTGTAAGAGCTGTAAAGAAATGCATTGTCATTTACCTTATAGCTCACACTTAGGCGAGGTGTTGTATCGCTATAAGTTTTTCTTGTAGTAACACCTCTTGCATTCAAGGCATTCGTATTAAAATTAAAGAGAGGATTTGGATTATTGCTTGTCTGAATAATTCTAAGATCTCTATCTTCCGATGTGTATCTTAGGCCTGCTGCAAATGTAAATTGATTTAACACATATTCAAGCTGTCCATATGCGGCATAGTTTTCTATATCCACACCAAAGATTTTAGACGCAATCAATGCGTTTGCTGTTGGTGCAGTTCTTAGAATATCGTACAAATAAACATCGGCGTTTTCTTTGAAGAAATATACGCCGCCAACATAGCTTAAATTATTAGACACATTTCCTACAACCTGCACTTCTTGGCTTGCCTGCTCGGATTGTTGGTCCTGATAGAAGGTGAAGAGGGAGACTGGTTGACCAGAGGCATCAGAGCTAATAAATTGGTTTAGCTTTCTATACCCAGTGATTGATTGAAGCTCAAAGTAATCACTATTATATGTAACATTAAGTACAGCACCACGGGTCTCGTTATTATTCATTGCATTGAATGTTGAGAGCGTAGTGAAAAGATCTGACGGTCTTGGGGTTAGTATACCACCAATGTCAACTTGAAAATTACCATTTGTAGATACTTTAGAGTAATCAGCAGACAGATTTACATCAATGCGATCATCCTTATAACGAGCGGCAAGGCGGCCAGACCTTCCATCGCCATCGTTAACATCCCTATTAAGATAGGGAGCTGTAACAAATCCATCATATTGATAGGCACTTAGATTGAAGCGAACAGCTAAGTTCTCATTAACTGGTGTATTGATAACACTGTCACCATAGATGTAATCTACTGCACCATAGCTAACATTGTTGGTCATTAGACTGTCAAATGTTGGCTTGTTCAAATTAATCTTGATTGCTCCACCATTAGTATTACGGCCATAAAGAACACCCTGTGGTCCTCTGAGAACCTCAATAGACTCAACATCATGAAGTGCAAAATTATTGAAACCTTGCCGGGCAACATATACCCCATCAACATAAACGCCAACAGATGTTTCTGCTGTTGCAAGATTCTCTGTAGTACCAACACCACGAATGAAAACACTCAATGCTGTTGATGTTGCAAGATTGTTGTTACCTAGAAGATTAGGTGAGTTTGTGAGTAGCTGCTTAACAACATCAACCTGGCGAGAGTCAAGGTCTTCTGCTGTTAGTACAGACACAGAGACTGGAACATCTTGGAGGTTCTGTGCTTTGCGTTGGGCAGTGACAACTACTTCCTGTAGTTCAGCTGCTGTAGCAGCTTGAGTAAATAGCAAAAACAATAATAACTTTTTCATATCATTTCCTCATATAAAAATTGGCGGAAGGGGTGAGATTCGAACTCACGGACCACGTTAATGATCGACAGTTTTCAAGACTGTTGCGTTAAACCGCTCTGCCACCCTTCCTTTATTTATTTGGTCCAAATATCATATTAATTACAATTCTTGTTTCATGTTTAGTAGGGGTTGAGCCAGCATGCCATGTTTTTGATGGATACATAGCAGCTGTACCTTTGATAGGTTTCATTCTACTTATACACATATCCCCTTCAAAGAAAAAAGTATCACCATCACTATCGTTAACGTAGTATAAAACTGTAATGAACTTATCTAATCTCGTATCAGGATGAGGAGCATTCATAGTCCATTTAGGTCTGATTGTTTGAATGTTCGTCATTAATCTATATACAACATACTCTCTAGGAATGTATGTAGTTTGTATATAATCAACAAGTCTAGCAACATTTGGAAAATGTTTGTTGTAACGCGAGTTTGGATTGTTACGAATATCTATGAACCTAACATCAGGCTTTGCAAACCTATTGACATACTCATCAGTAAATCTCTGAGTGTCAACAACAGGACCATACTTTACATTAATGATGTCAAGAAGATGCCTTATATCAGGAGTTGATGTATCGTAGAAGTAATTTGTGATCCCAACATATTGCCAAGTTGGTTTAATACTCAGCAACTCTTTTTCTACTGAGTCTGCTAATAAGGGATTTACTGTTAGAGAATCAACCATACATTACCTAAATGGAGCGGGATGCGAGAATCGAACTCGCGCGTGAACCTTGGCAAGGTTCCAGGCTACCATTACATCAATCCCGCTTTTCAAATAAACAGTTAATAACATATCTCGATTTGTTCATGGCAGGCACTTGTCCTGCGTGAACAGTGTTGGATGGAAACAGGACACCAGTACCTCTTACTGGTGTTGCATCACATACAATCTTACCATCCTCGAAAAACACAGTCTGGCCATCACTGTCGTTTACATAATAGAGAAACGTAAACTTCTCTCCATCATCTGAATCAACATGAGGAATGTTCAAAAGCAATTCAGCGTCTCTTAGCTGAGTTGTTAAGTTACCCATCACTCTTCTTACCTCATAGTTTGGAGGTAGGATATTTGCTCGGCACCATTGGGTTAATGGCATAATGAACTTTCTATCATCTTCTGGCGATTTGGAATTTGGATAGAAGTAGTGTGTAAGACGTGGTAGATCAGCTATTGTGTAGGTATCCTGATCTACTTTATAACTACCTCTTTGGTCTTTACCCAATGTGTGGGTAAAGAAGAACCATGGGATCTTTGTACTCGTTACCCATAGCTCAATATCATTAACAATTTTTTGAGGAATGTTATTAATCAATTTAACCATAAAATTATTTATCTTTGTTGTATCAAAGAAAATATCTCAGTATTTGTTGTAAACGATCTTGCCGTCTCTTTCCTTAGCACAACAGATCTTAATCCAAAGATTACCTTACTCTCAAGTATACTATAATTACACGCTTCTGTCAACTCTGTAAAGAATTCTTTTTTGTAATATATTTTACAATGATCGAGCCAAGCGCCAGAGTTATCAAGCTCTTCAACATCAGGGACCATATGAATCATAATGCCACCTGGTTTTACAACATCGTGGATGATAGAGAAGCATTCATACTGTTTATCAATAGGTTCAACATGCTCGGTGACGCCAAGATTTGTTAGGACATCATATTTACATCTAAAGTCATAAAAGAGCTCTGGCTTTGTTAGGTCAAGTGGCAACGCACCATCCTCTCCATTGATATCAACGGATGTATGGAGCATACCATAGTGCTCGAAATGTTGTTTGCCAGTTGTGAACTCACCACCAATGAATCTTTGGTTACCAAGCTCAAACATTGATAATCCATTAGGTTGAAAGAACTCAAGCCTAATTGCTTCTGTAACGAATTCCAAGTATTCTGGTAAGTATGCCATAGTAACCTCAATAGTGGTGGGACAACATGGGCTCGAACCATGGACCTAAGCGTTATCAACACTTTGCTCTACCAACTGAGCTATTGTCCCTTATATGTATATATGGGGTGACCGGTTGGATTCGAACCAACGTATACTGGGATCACAACCCAGGGTCTTAGACCACTTGACAACGGTCACATAATGGAGCGGGTAGGGAGAGTCGAACTCCGCGATCTTCAGCTTGGAAGGCTGCTGGACGCCCCTTGTCCTGTCTACCCGCATTGTAATGGTGCCAGGTGTTGGTAACGCTCCAACCTTTCGTGCTCTTCAGGCACACGCTAATCTATCTCAGCTAACCTGGCTTGGAGTTGCGGACTGGACTCGCACCAGCATAAAAGAGTTTTGCAGACTCTTGCATAACTTTTCTGCCACCGCAACGAAAAACACATCACCTTTACGACGCCTCTCTTTCGAGACTCCAGCAATACAGAACGACTCAGCGGTCTTTGTGATGTGCGTATTTAAATGGTAGCAATGGTTGGACTCGAACCAACGATAGACACCGTATGAAGGTGCTGCATTAGCCGCTATGCTACATTGCTAAATTATAACTGGATCTGGGTATACAGGCACGCGTTCAATCTCTGGTGCTTTTTCACCCTTAATGTTTTCTTCAACCCATACAACACTCAATGTCTGCTCGCCGTTGTGTTGTGTTGGTTTATAGCAACCCTTGCGAATCACCATACCATCAACAACTGCATATACAAACTGACCTAAATGTTGTGTTGGGCAATCGGCTTTGAGAAAAACCATTCCCTCGTTGCGATGTTCGCCTTCCATAACATAAACAATTTCTGATTCTGGAATATCTATTGGCATATAAACCTCACATAGTGGCGGAAGGTGTAGGATTCGAACCTACGTGACTGTTACATCCATCTCTTTAGCAAAGAGCGCTAATAGGCCTCTCTAGCAACCTTCCAAAAAAGGAGACTCATGTTGGCCAAGGCCTTTTTCGTGCTTGGCGCCGCGAGTCTCCGGCCTTTGCCCCACTTGCCTGAGCAGTACGAGGCTATTTAAATGGTGCACGGAGTAGGACTCGAACCTACATAATTCACCGTGTAAAGGTGACGCTTGACCTCTCAGACCATCCGTGCTTTATGATAATCTCTTTTATATGTATTCCGTCTAGTACTTTTTCTGTACCTATTGCCCAGACCTTTACTACCATATGTTTCTGTTTGTGTATGGCAATTGGGACATAGTAATCTTAGATTAATAACTTGGTTGTTGTCGCTGTTACCATCGATGTGGTCCACTTGTAATGTAAGTGGCATACCATTCCACATATCACCTGTGCCGCACCCCTTACATCTTTTGCCATGCTGTTCAATTAGATATTTGGCAAGTGTTGGAGCCTCACTACATTCACCACGTTCTATTCTTGGAACTGTTTCGCAAACCCACTTATATTTTCCTTGACACGCGTTGCTACAAAACTTATTCTTTTTGCTATATCCTTTCTTGCATTCTTTATTGCAATGCAAACAATTGTATGTGTTCATAGTAGACCTCCGCTTTATATTTATAAGGTCTACTATTTTACCAGCTGAGCTAACCGGGCATTATAGGTCTGTAATATACTTGTAACTCTCAAAGAAGTCAACATAGTTCTGAATGTTATCATGTTTAAAGTTTTTACATATATGTGGTGTCTTAACAAGATGCTGTTCTTTGTTGTAGTAGTTCCGAACTACATCCTGGGTTATTCCAACGTGATCTAGTTTTAATGTTTCAATGTGGTCTTCATAGCAAACTAGCTTACACTTATCCTTATATTGTTCATAAAGGAATCGCCATGTCTCAACTTTCTGTAAAGTGCTGAATGCCCAATCCTTCAATTTTGTTTGAGGGATGTCAATTGATTCTATTTTTTCAACTGCTTCGTTGTTATAGAATTTGTTCTTAGGTCCTTTATTTAAGAAAGATCTATAAGCATTGTTAACGTCAGAAAGATACTGATTAATCATGTTCCTTCTATAAACAAAAATTAATTGTGTGTCTTCTCTATCAACACAAAAATCAATCAGCTCCTTATTAGTACCACCAGCCACAACAGGGTTTCTAGCAATCCAACTTTCTTTATGCTTTAGGTACTCAATTCTTTCTTTCCTAAGTCTTTCAAATTCTAATAGATCCTTACTATAAGGCGTATAAGTATATTTCATAAGAGATACTACTTTATTGGGACCGTTAAACACGTACTCTCCTAGATCCTCGATTCCAGTTGCCTGTTCGAGAAGTGTAGCAACAATTGTACTACCCGATCTAAATGTACATACTATCAAATGTTTGCTATACATTTGTCTTCCTATAAAAATTATAATAAATCATCATACAATACCACGTGACAGAAAGACAAGTGTACCATATACCTGCCATTGCTGAGTAGTATTGACCTAGTGAAAATAAGAGATATGTTCCCGATATCTGACCAGTGTAGTTGATAAGTGGTGCTGCCCAATGGACGCCTTTAACCACTTTATCCTTATAAACTTTATAAATGTTCAACATGACAGCTGAACTAGCTATAAGAGGGAACATGCTATTGAATTGGTCTAGTGTCATAATTTAAAATTGGTAGCGGAGGATGGATTCGCACCACCGATCTTCAGCTTATGAGGCTGACGAGATTCTACTTCTCTACTCCGCAATAGTAAAGTCTCGGTTCATCTATCGTCACACAGTGCGCACTATGTCCTAGATTCCTATTTACGAAAATACCCATCGCTGTGCGACAAACCTTACACCGAAAGGTAGGGCGGGTAATGCTTATTTATGTTTTTTAAAAATGGTGCCCTCTGTCGGATTCGAACTGACCACCTGCGCATTACAAGTGCGCTGCTCTACCAAATGAGCTAAGAGGGCGTTAATTATATGTATACAAATTTGGCGACCCCGGCAGGACTCGAACCTGCGACCCACAGCTTAGAAGGCTGTTGCTCTAATCCACTGAGCTACGAGGCCAGTAGCTGGTGCGACTGGTCGGACTTGAACCGACATGGCTAACGCCGACAGATTTTAAGTCTGTTGTGTATACCGATTCCACCACAGTCGCGAAATGGTCAAGGTGAGAGGACTCGAACCTCCAACTTCTACGTCCCAAACGTAGCGCTCTACCAATTGAGCTACACCCTGATATGTTTATTCCAAAATTAATTCTTTCCCCACTTGACCCTATTCCAAACTCTTTCATTTGTATAATGGGTAAGTAGGTACATTATATTCAATACAACTGTAACAGACAACGCTTCTGACGCGCCAAGTCCAAAAAATAATCCAAGGACAAACACAATGAACAAAGACCATAGTCTATATGTGATTGTCTTAATAACAGATCTAACCTTACGGTCAAAGCCACCTAGGTTGCCCCACTTGACCCTAGTCCAAATGCGTTCATGAATAATGAATGTTAGTGAACCAGCAGTTAGGGACAAGATAGCAATGCCAGCAGACGTAGTTTGCTGCCCTGTTAGCAGCATTGTTATTAGATATGTCAATACAAATGTAGCTAGTCTATATGTAACAGTTTTAGCTAAAGTTCTTGTGTTAGTATCCATTGTAACCTCGTATATGGTGCTTCTGCTTGGACTTGAACCAAGACTAACCGCTAATCTGGCGAATCGAGCTTATAAGGCTCGTCGTGCTACCTTACACTACAGAAGCGCTGTATGGTAGGACCTAGGAGATTCGAACTCCTGACCAATAGATTAAAAGTCTACTGCTCTACCAGCTGAGCTAAGGTCCCAAAAAAAACAAAATGGCGACCCGTACCGGACTTGAACCGGTGGCCTCATGCGTGACAGGCATGCGTTCTAACCAACTGAACTAACGGGCCTGAAATAAAATGGTAGCAATGGTTGGACTCGAACCAACGATATACACCGTATGAAGGTGCTGCATTAGCCGCTATGCTACATTGCCATAAAATGGTGGGAAAGGAAGGATTCGAACCTACTCAGCCGCAAGGCGACAGATTTACAGTCTGTTGTGACTCTCCAACTTCACCGCTTGCCCACACTGTTTGGTTGAGGTGCATGGATTCGAACCACGGTAAGCAGGATCAAAACCTGCTGTCCTACCACTAGACGACACCTCAAAAGAAAGGTAGGATGGGGTAGTTGGGTTTGCTCACTCCAGGCATCCGGTGGAGGCTACACATTACTGCTAGCCACATCCTAAGAAAAAGAAAGCCGACACGTACATTGCTGCAGAGGTGTCGGGCAAATTATGGTGGAGGATGACAGGATCGAACTGTCAACTCTGCGATGCAAACGCAGCGTGTTCCCATTAGCACTAATCCCCCAAAAATGGCTGGCACGGGTGGGATCGAACCACCGACAGGCTGATTAACAGTCAGCTGATCTACCGCTGATCTACGCGCCAATAATATATTCACATGGCACCGGATGAGGGAGTCGAACCCCCGTTAACGGTTTTGGAGACCGCTGTAATTCCGTTATACCAATCCGGCAATATGGTGGACCGTGTAGGGTTCGAACCTACGACCTGTTGATTAAGAGTCAAATGCTCTACCAGCTGAGCTAACGATCCATAAAGTGGTGAACCTGGCGAGATTCGAACTCGCGTTACGGCCGTGAAAGGGCCACGTCCTAGGCCTCTAGACGACAGGTCCAATAATAAGTGCTGGTTACTAATCCAGCGTCACACTATGCTCCGTGGTGACAGTCCACGCTGCTACAAAGTCAGGTAGCAGTCTGCAATTGGTGCCCATGGAGGGACTCGAACCCCCACGCTTTCGGCGACGGCTTCTAAGACCGTTGCGTCTACCAATTCCGCCACATGGGCATAAACAAATAGGTCCACGCTTTTCACCGTTACAACAACAAAACGGTTCGGGCCGGTACAATATGGCCTACCTACAATGAGGGGGTGGCGGGACACCCAACTAATAAGGTCGCTGTTAAGCCTGCCTGAACGGAAGCCGAGTATAACATACTCCAGTCGGTCTAAAGAGAATAAACTAATGCCGACAGGTCGCGAAGCACCTAATTGGAATTCGTATTTTTAAAGAACTGAACAAGAGCGCAATGTCTTATTCAGGGCCTAGCATTATCTGCTAGTTTAGTATGTATGTCAACAGTTACGAAAACAAGTCTGCTTCGCCAACTTTTGCCAGCTCATACTATTCATCTTCATCAACGTGGCCAACTTGATGACCATACGAAGAGAGAGCTCACGGAGATTATCCATGTTCTTCTCAACGAAGTCCACAATCGTAGCCTCGTCAATACTCGTCAAGCCCTTCTCTCGAAGCATACCAGCCTTGACAACCTGCTTGATACGAACGACGTAATCCATCTTCGTCTTCATCGCAAGGTCAAGATAGTGCGATCTCGAAACAAGCGCCTCAAAGTGAGGAGCGAGCCTAGAGCCACGAGCAATGAGGTCATCAAAGTCGTAGTTCGTAATGAAGATCACTGACCCCTCGAACTCGAAGTTCGTCGGAATCGGCTCACCATCCTCGTCCTCGATCTTATCGATCGACCGCGACAACCAATGCAGCTTACGGCGCTCGGTAGAGTCACATGCACCCTTCAAAAGGTTCATCGACACATCGTCTGCGAAGATCGAGTCCGAATCATCGAACACAAGTACGCAGTTTGCGAACCGAGCATTGTAGAGCAGTCGGTAGAGGGAGAGAGGACGGACATAGCCCTTGATGTAGGTCACGTTGTGACCCTGCTTCTCAAGCTCAACCATCTTCGACTCAACCGTATACGACTTACCAAGACCAGCAGGTCCTGATACAATCAGCGAACGGTTGATACCCTTACCAGTTGCCTCGGAGAGAATCTCAAGCGCGTTGAAGCGGTCATTGAGCTTCTCTTCGATCTGCGAAACCGTCTCAGTACTCTTAGTAAGAGCAAGAGCAGGCTTGGCAGCAACACCTTGGTTCCGACGACGCTTGGTCATTCGGAAGCCATTCTTGGGAACACCTCTAGGCATTCAAAACCTCATTCATCTCAAACATGCGGGCACTATACGCGAACGGTAGAATAGTACAACATCAAAAATCAAGGAGTTACGAAATTGACCATAACCCTTTGATTTCCAAGGAGTTATAACTTGTTGATTTAACAGTATATTTTAAGATGCGTTTTGACGCGTATATACGAATATTGGGCTAGCGGCGCGCCAATCATACACTTCTACACCTACTAGACGACCTCGAAACGTGTAACCTATTGATTCTAAAGGAAAACGTGTTTTCTTCATCCGAAAACGCGGTGGTGTAACCTATTGATTCTAGTAGGGCTTTTTAGGATGTAGGAATTGCTCGATCAACTTCTCGGCTTGGTGGATAGTCATACAGATGATTGTCTTAGCCGTCTTAGCTGTCTTATCGGTTAGGACGCAAACGATTGTATTGCTATTGACAACAAGCTCAGCAACTCTTGTACTAGTTGCTGACGATCTGTAAAGAAGACTCATTGTTGTATTGCTCCACTAGTTGTAGAAGTCTCTGCTTAACGTCTGGAAGTTCGTAATCAGGTCCAAAGTATACATTGTCTACCTTTTTGAACTTCGTACTGGGAAATTCTAATTTGTAATGATGTAGCGCAGCTCCAATCGATTGGGCAGCATCGGCCGCGATTGGCTCAGCATACACATTGATGTTAGGAAAGTGTTTCTTGACCTCAGAGTTTCCTAAGATGTTAAGGGCACAACCACCACCAAGTATTACATTATCACTATACTTGATTTTCAATGCACATGCAACTCTTTCTACAAATATCTTTTCAAGAGCCTTCTGAACATTGTATGCTAAGTTCTTTTTGGTTTGGTCATCAGGGCTATCGAGTTCAGGATAGCATTGAACATCTATATGACTGTCATATCTAAACAAATTGCTATTGGATATAATTGTATCATCCACAAGCATGGGTGGTAAGTTGTTTGGTTTTCCGTAGGCCGACAAGCCCATCGTCTTACCAGCATCGACACTATAGAATCCAAGATGTCTAGTCACCGTACCATACATCTTGCCAATATCCAAATGAGTAGTGATTGTAACAGGAAACTTATAAGACTTCTTCTTACCGGACAGTTTTTCATTCCTCCATCCTGTCTTCTTTGAAGACCCAAATCTATATAAGATTTGCTTATGGAGAGTCTCGAATGTATCCTTAGCATAAAGGATAGAAGTTGTTTCTGTAAATGCAGCATCCTCATACTGCTCTGTTGAGCCAAGTCCATCAATAACAATACAGATTGCATTATCAAGGCCAGAGGTGTAATATCCAGCAGCTGCGTGGTAGAGGTGATGGTGGGCGTTATCAACAACTATCCTTTTACATTGTATTCCAGCGTTCCTTACTTTGCTCTGTAACGCCTCTGCTGTTTCTGATACCTCAAAGGCATTGAACATTGGATACTTTTCAAGCTTTGCATAGACATTGACAAGAACCAACTTATCAACAACCCTAGTGTATTTTGCAATTACATCAATATCACACTGCTCCACCCTTTGGGTGTGCTTCATCCTATTAGTTCTTTCACAAGAAAAGGCAACAACTATATCACTATCTTTAAGTAGACAAATAGATGAATCGTGGTTGGATGAGGATATTGCTAGTGTATAGTAGCTCATTTGGAAACAAGCAACTCTAGCTCAGGTAGGTAGAGATAGTCTATCTTAGACCTTGCAAATGTCTTAAACGCATCATCAATTGTTTCTACTAGAGGCTCACCACCAAGATTCAATGATGTATTAAGAACCATTGGTACGCCAGTCAACTGATAGAATGCTTTGATTAGGTTATAGTAGTGGAAGTTTTGCTGCTCTGTAACAGTTTGTATTCTACAGGACCCATCGACATGAATTACAGATGGAATGATATCCTTCTTATCTTCTTTGCAAGTAAAAGAGAATGTCATATAAGGTGATTCAGGAATGCCAAGCATATCAAACCACTCATTTGCATGCTCTAGCATCATTGATGCAGCTAATGGTCTAAAGTACTCTCTGCGTTTAATGTTATTAACGTGATCTCTACCATTGAGATCAGTAGGTGTATAGAGCATTGATCTATTGCCAAGTGCTCTTGGACCGCTTTCTGATCTGCCTTGAAATAATGCTACAATCTTCTTATCAGCTAATAGCTTAGCTACATCACTATACTGAATATTTTCTTGCACATTCATAAATGTAATTTTTCTCAAGATTGTATGATGGACCTTGGTATAAACCAAATACTAATTTATTTATATCCTTGGTCTTAGTATAATATTCATAAGCTGCTACTCCAAGAGCCACCGTACCATCAGCTGCTATTGGATCAACAAATACATTAAGGCTTGGATATGTCTTCTTAATTAGTGAATTGCCAAGAATGTTTAGAGCACATCCACCACTTAGCACAAGATTGTCTGTTTTAATTTTACTAGCTAGGTCAACAAAAACACCTTCAAGGTCTTTCTGAATATTGTAAGCCTTCTTAACATTTTTATCTGTTGTAGGCTTATGTCCATATGCTGATAGACCCATTGTCTTACCTTCACCAAATGTACCAAACCCAATGCTAGATGTTACTTCAGCATACTTCCATCCAATATCAAATGCTTCTGTTACACTGACTCTTGAGCTCTTGAATCTTGATCTAAATGCTTTTTTGTCATCTTCTGTATATACTAAAGGCTTCTTATCATAGAGACCGATGACAAAGTGTTTATCGGTACACACAATTTGTGGGAACCTTGCATCGTATAATGATGTCGTTTCCGATATTCTGACCTTTGATTGATTGAGCTTATATAGTGCTCCGGCACCATCAACAACAACTACAGTAGCTGTATCGAAGTGCGACATGAAGAATCCAGCAGCTGCATGTGACATATGGTGAAGTTCACCATCATTTCTGAAAGTAGTTACACCAACATTTTGGTCAGCTAGGTATTTAATTATTGTTCTAAGATTTTGAGAAGAACCACTAACCTGAATTACACTATCAATCTTGTTGGTATAGTTTTTAATTAGGTCAAGAGACTTATATGGTACGCCTCTATGGTATTTGTCTCTATTCAATCTCTCTTCATGTATAAACAATAACACTTCATTATTTCTAAGAAGTGCTATTGATGAGTGATGAGATAGATTAACACCAAGAGTGTACATTACTTCAGAGGATGATCAGGAAACTCATTATAGCATTGATTCTTAATGCAGTAGAGATTGAGAACACCCTTCTCATAACCTCTTGCTTCAACTTCCCATGGGAACAGCCAATACTTCTCGACTGAGTCAACCCTGTAGTACTTTTTATGGAACTTAATCATCATATTGCCATTTCTATACACTTGCTTCATCTGGCCAGTAAGTGCCTGTCTAATATGAACAGTTTCATGGACAATTGTTTCTAGGAATGTTGCCTTAGTAAACCTGGTAATGTTCTTCTTAGCAAAGAAGGGGTTAATCCAAATAATAAAGTTTCTTGGACCTTGTCTTTCGCTATAGTCCTCAATATGGGCATCCATATAGGCTAATGGAACAGCATCAACATCATGAATAGTGCCATTAGTTAGTGACTTATCAATTCTAATACTAATTGACTCAAGTTTATCCTTTTGCCTTTTAGTGAATATCTGATCAACAGTAAAACGCGTCAAGGCAACAACATGCTTACGCAACTTAGGGTTTATTTTATTTGTGCAGGTAATTCTCATAGGGGTAGCTTTGGTTGCCTCTGGATCATGTTTTGGTCTTCACACTCAGCTTCAAGCTTTGTTCGGATAGCTTCCGACTTTTTGATTAGAGAGGCAACAGCTTCAATCTCGATATTATGTTGTTCACAATACCACATGATTGCCTCTAGGTAACCCATACCCTTCTTATGAACACAACTTTCGATTGCTGTCTGAAAGTTATTAACAGTAACTCTTTGATCTAAATCAATCATGCTTCTAGTACCTCTACACCAGCTTCTTTGAACATTGTTTGAGCGAGTCTGATGGACTCTTCCCATCTCTTAGAAAAAGTATTATCCAGAGGAACAGAAGGAAACACAACGCGAGTAATGCCAGACTGAATGATACTACCAGCGCAAGAAGCGCAAGGATGGTGAGTAACATAGATTGTACAACCAGCCGGCCGTAAAAGAGAATTAAGGATAGCATTTTCTTCAGCATGCTTAACAACCTGAAGTTTAAGTTCTTTATTATTTAGTATGTGGTCATGGTCACATACACCTCTTGGCAAACCATTGTAACCAAGAGAGACAACTCTTCGCTCACTATCAACAATAACAGCACCAACCTTAGTTGATGGGTCCTTTGACCATTGAGCAACATGAACGGCTAAACCGATAAACCTTGCATGCCACTTCATTTGTGGATTAGGTTCACCGTAAGGGTAGTTGAAGGGTAAATCTGTTATTGTCATAAAAAGAAAGGGGCTAGAGAACCTAGCCCCCTTCCATACTCTAGTGCCTATTGGGAATTAGGCAGCGTGGGTGTAGAGCGAGCGAACGGCGATCTGAGTGCGACCGGCCTTCATGTTGCGCGTGAAGCGCTTGGAAGGCTTACCGAGACGGTAAACGGTCGACGTACGGCCATTGGCAAACGTCTTACGGTTCGAGTAGATTGGGAAACCAGCAAAGCGAGCTTCGCTAACGCGAGCAGCTGCACCGGAACCAACCTTCTTCTGAAGCTGAGCGAGGGTCAAACCATTGCGGTTCTTCTCGAGAACTTCAACAACGCGTGTCTTAGTAGTATTATTCATTTCAATAACTCCATATTTAACTAACTTAACAAACTTGACATCACACTTATCAAGTAGGGCATATTGTAGGCTACTTCAGACTAGAAGTCAACAGGGCGCTTTAATAATTTTTTAGCTAATTTGACCTTCTCAAGATACTCTCTTGTTAAACCGCGCTCGCGACCAAAAGCCTCAATTTCCCAAGGTTGGTCAAAGTAGGCTACACGGTTAAGATTATACTTCTTATTCTTAAATACAGATACATTGAAGTCTGTTGACGGAAGGTCAATTAGTTCGTTCTTAACAAACTGTTTAACATGAACCATTTCATGGGCAAGTGTACTAATAATATACTTTAGGGATACTTTAGGTGGTGTGTTAATACAAATACTGAACCGTCTTGGTTGTCTGTTGTTGTCCACCCATTCAACATAGCCGCATTCATCGCCGTATTTAATTTTTGGTTTTTTAACAAACTTTAGTGCAATGGTAATTTGTTTATTAAGTGATTTAGAGAAGAATTTCTTACAGAAAAATCTTGCAAACTGTCTACAATGCCTCTGGTGTATTTCTGTTCCACCTTCGATTTGTAGCCTCATTTGATAACTCCTATGAAATCAGTATTAGTTCTGCTTTGCCAACTAGATTCAACTCATAAGGTCTTCTGTTTATCAAATTAAACATGCTTGCCTGCTTCTGCTTACCGTTTTCCTCAAATATAACACCACCACTTATTACTAATGCCTTGGTGTTTGGTTGAAGAACATAATCAGCTACATTAATATAATGTAGTTGGGGATTGATAACTTTAGGCGTCGACATACATAATGTGAATCCGGATTCGTATATAAGAGCTCTTCTAGGACGTAAGTGATTTATACTTCTAAGATCTAAAAAAGTTCCCGGACCGTAAATCCCATTATACTCACCAAAGTTATCCCACAACTCAGTTGTTATTCCACCAACTAATGGGAAACATGTAAAAAAGACATCATCATCAAACTCAACACAAGTGTTTTTAAGATGGTGTGTTTGTAATATACGAAGTCCATTAAAACTAATTATATGGCTTGTAAGCATTAGACAACTTTACCAAAAGGAATAATTATTGTTTCAATATCAACCAATTTTTGTTCCCCTACAAACCAGCCCATCATTATTTTCCTAACAGCTTTTTCTGTCTTATGCCCATTAGGAAAAACAATCTGCACTTTGCCAATATTAGTTAGGCGGCCTGTTGCTTTAAGAGTCGCAAGAGGAAATCCTTCCGGCAAATCTCTCATTATGCTTGTACTATTGTGAATGTTGTAAGCTTACCAGAACCAGTTACAACTGAACCTGGTTGAACGATATGTATACCTGTTTCAGCATCTAATACAGCACCATCGACTGTAACAGATCCCTCTAGAACAACACCATAAGCA
>ERZ807358.21-NODE-21-length-16812-cov-3.824380_pt1 | contig 16812 bp, 30 predicted proteins | sample MGYA00521254_ERZ807358 | MGnify/ENA primary metagenome ERZ807358 (study PRJEB31431, sample SAMN03801314) | freshwater metagenome | biome: Freshwater; feature: Lake; material: Water | place: Canada:St Catharines | collected 2012-08-09 | depth 1 m m ...
GCTATATATCTTGTCTCAAGAACCTTACCATCACTATCACGTATAATATTTCTTAATGGTAGATGTGTTCCCTTTTGTACGGTGCTTCCTTCCAATATACCAGTGTTCTTTAAATGGGTAAAACATCCCCCGAGCACATAGGTGTGTTGTTCAAGATCACCATCAAAGCCAACAATTGTATTTTTATAAAGAGGCTCAGCTGCTATACCAAACTGACCATAGTTAATTCGTACCCCTTGAGGGTTCATACAAGTCTTGGAGGCCTCGATACCACATCATAGGCAAATAACAAATTTTCTTGTTCGTCAAAATAACCAGTGGTCCATTGCAAAATTTTTTTTCTTTCAGTTTTACCATTTGTTGTTGTGTCATTATAACCAATAACTTTAGGTTTATTAATCATTTTTAAATGAACAACAGGATAGTCATATTCAAAGTTGGACATTATTCTACTCTAGTTAAAATAATTATACTGCCATTGCCGCTAAGAACAGTTTGATTGTTAATTGTTATCAGGCTCACAAATTCATTTGCTTCTAACGATAACGACTGATTATTAGTTAATTGCATCTGTGTGTTGCCAATATTAACCATTGTGTTTGCAGATGTTACATTGAATACTCCATCAGCTATAACAGCATAACATGTTTCCGGTAGAGTTACATTGTTAGTAACTTCTACTAACTGAGCATTAGATACACCCATTGCGTCTTTAAATACATACAACGTAACATTAGCTACAGTAGCGGTTGCAGTGATAGTAGAATTTTGTGTTAAAGTATTTAATAAAATGAAACCACTTCCCTGCTTTTCAATAACATTGTTGCCTTGTGCAATTGTTAATGTACCATTAGCTGTTTTATAACCATAGCGTGAATCATAGTATAATTTCTCAGTGGGCATATCAACTGGAAGGGTTGCCCTTGAGCAGGCAACTACAAATTCCTCCATTCCTTTCAGCATGTGATACATTGTCGATCTCCCAACTAAAGTATGTTATTTTATTAGGCTTGGCTGAATGTAAACACTAATAGCTTTCCGCTACCAGATACAACAGATTCTGGATCTAGTTTGTGTAAATTCTCATCGCCATTTAGTGCAACGTCACCTAATGTAACTATACCTTCTAACAGTACAGCATATTTGCCAGCTGGAACAGTGTAGCTATCGCTAACTATAACAAGCTCAAAATCTGTAAACACAGCAGGTGTTGTTGGATTCATACCCAACAGAATAACAGATACCGTATCCTCTTCTGCATTGACAATATTGACGCCACTGTGATGTAGTGTAACATCTACAGGAGATGCGTCAGATAACTTGTATGCAAATTGACCCTGGGCGCCACCAAAACGGTGAGGGCCAGCATTTAAAAGAGTTTTGCTAACACCAAATAAATTTTTAAATGACTTATTGCCGTAGTAGCTCATTTGTAGACTCCTAAATTCCGTAATGATTGAAGAATTGCTCGCGAGCAACGTTAAACTTCATTAAGTATGGATATGTAGTTTTCTCAAATATTTGTGCTTCAGAATCTACATCGTTAGCTACAATAACCACAAGACTATTTATGGGTTCTCTAGTTCGCTCGTACCAGGCACAGGCATAAGCCGAAGTTTGCATGAAGTAATGTTCAATCCACCTTTCCTCTTTAGTTTTGGCGGATGTTTTGAAATCAATAACAGCCAACTTGCCCTTATAGACGCCTATACAGTCTACTGTGCCAGCTACTTTTAGATAGTCTGACCAAATTGGCTTTTCTAGAGCATGAATAGATGTTACATTAGTATTCATAGCCCTTCTTATTTTATGGAATAGGTCTATAGCATCAGGCATCGCCTTGCTTTTTGCTTTATCAAAATCATTATGTTTAAGAATGTATTTTTCAGTAAGGTTATGGACAACCGTACCCCGGCCTGAAGCCTTTTTTGATACTCTATTAGCTTCAGATTCACCAACCTTAGCTCTCCATTGCTGGATACCTTCCTTAGTTGTGAACCCTGTAACAGAAGTGATTGAAGGAAGCTTAGTTCCCTCCGGTGTTACATACAATCTTGGTTCGCCATCAATTCTTTCGAGCTTACTAAATTTGTAGTTATCTATTTTTAGATCAAAGTCCACACTATCCATTAGTAATACCAATCTAAATTTGTATTCGCATTATAAATTTCATACTGATCCTGGTTGGTCTGGTCATTATACAGTTTATCATAAATGATCTTTGCAATGTGAGCATGCTCTTCTTTAGTCCAATACCGCATCAACTCACCTTCTCTTCTTTGTACTATGTTATCATACATTGTCGAGTTTGGAAAAATATAATTTGGTGTGTCAATTTTTGGATTCGTTGTCCATGCATTAAACATTAACCACCTACAACCAATGCTGTTGAGTTTGTATATACAAGAATCCACAGCCACCTTATGCATCTCAATAAACCATTGAAGATTATAAAACTTACTATATGCTAAACTATTAAATTGTCTAGCATGTTCGTCACTTGTTCTGCCTGTTAGGCTTCTGAAGAACCTTTTTGTTTTAACACCATCATCTGTTTCTACAATATCGCCTATCGACGTAGCACTTGGATTATAATCAGCATTTACACCAAACTCAAATCTGTCTACAGATGACCATGATATAATTACAATATCTTCTCTATCGATGTTTAGGGATTGAATTTTTCTAGCTGTTCTCCAATTGCTTGCACCAGGCAATGAAAGATTATTTGCCTTGATACCAAGTTTACTAGCTAAAACAATTGGCCAGGTACAATTAATTCTCTCCTCTTCTGGAAGAGAAAAACCATATGTGAAACTATCCCCGAACGCATATAGCATTAATGTATAAAAGGATCTTCTAGCTTAGACTTCTTCTTAAAGATTGCTCTTATTAAGAGATAACTTTCACTATCCAAATCCTAGTTCCGTCCTAGCAATAATATACTTCTTAACAAATCCTGATCTCACTATATCATCCACTAAAAACTCAATATAGTCAACATCTGCGACAGTATTAAGAATCTTCATAAAGTCCTTTAGGCCAGACTTATCCTTTGTTGACTGGAGATCTGTTTGTCTATAGTCACCACAGAAAATGATCTTGGAATAGTCACCAACTCTTGTAATGACCGAATCAAGTTCACCAAATGTCATGTTCTGGATTTCGTCTACAATGATGATTGTATTATCTAATGTAAGACCTCTTATAAACGATGTTGACATAAACTCAATTACGCCAGCCTCTTTAAGTATGTCATACCCATCAACTCTTTGGGTTAGACAATTAATGATTTCTCTATATGGTTGCTCGTATACGCTTAATTTTTCTTCTAGTGTTCCTGGCATGAAGCCTATATCTCTTGTTGGAACACAACTGCGGACTATTGCGATGCGTTTGAACGCTTTATGCTCTATAACTTCCTTTAGAGCAAGGTAGAGGCTGACGAATGTCTTTCCAGTGCCTGCGATACCGTGTAGTAGTAAATGAGATTTGTAGAACGACTCAAATACTTTCTGCTGCGCTTTTGTTATTGGATATATCTGATGTAGCTTTACTCCTTGCTGATGTTGGTTACCGTTAACTGCTAGTCGAAGTTTCTTCTTAGCTTTGTTTGGCATTGAGTACTACCCTTTGTTACCATGTGTTGACGTTGGACCTCTTATGATGGGATTTTATATTTTTAAGGACGTCACGGAACCCAGCATCTGGCTTTTTAAGGCCGAGGCGTATTGGATCTCCGATGGGCGGAGCCTGTGTGATAATGGTCTTCAAATGAGGATTGGCAACGAGGTACTCTTCTCGTGCGGAGATTGACATGAACTCCTCATGGACCTCACCCGTAAGGGTGTTTTCAAATGTGTATGTAGGCATATGTTTATTTATCAATCTTGAAGTCTTTGCCTGTAAGATTATTAACAAATTGAATAAATTTTTCTGCTTCCTTTTTTTTACCACTGACCATCATAAAAATTACGGCTGCATTAACACCAGCCAGTGTACCTTTCATTGCACCTTGGTAATACATCCAGGTACCAAAAGCGCAGCTCATTATAAACCACAGAATGTGGATTGCATATTGTTCTATCATTATTAGCGCCTATAGTCTAGGTCGTAATCATCAAAAAAGTCTTCTTCCATGTCTTCACTTGAAAGTCTCTTTAGCGTGTCAAGATCGTGGCCTCTTAAAGCATTACGAATATGCTTTTCACTACGGTCCTTCTGCTTTGGTTTAGATGGGCGGTCCTCATAATCCTCAAAGCGCTGGTTACGAGAATACTTCTTGATCGTCATGGAACTATAAACCTCTTACTTGACATCATCCGGTAGGATATCAGGGAATGCTAACTTAGCAACATCAGCTGTGATTCCCTTATACAGCTTATGTAGTTTCTTGTCCTTGGCAGCAACAAGCATATCAGCTTCTGCGCCAGGTAAAGATTCGATAATAGTAATAAAGATGTTTTCTCTTTTTAGCTTGGTCATATTCTGACCTGGCTGATCAACAAGGTAACCAAACTTACGAGCCTCAGCATGAATAAAACCACGGTGGTATTCATCCTGCTGCTTCTCAATTCGTTTGAATGGAGGAGCACCTTCTGGTAATGCTGCCACAACATTAGGGTGGAACGCTAACTGAAGAACACTCTTCAGAGCAAACGAATCGTTAGCCTTTAGAACATCTGCTCTCTCTTGTTTTGTCTTAAATTTGTTAGCAACTTCTAGTACATCAAACACATTACTATTCATTAGAATTCTCCTTTAAAATATTATTTATATAAATAAACCATGAAGCATGGAGAATTTATATGAGTTTTCATCTACCCTACACATATCTGATTGGATGGTCGAGTCAGAACTTGTTCTACTATGGTGTAAGGTTTTCATTAAAATGTCACCCTCAAGATTTGTGGGAAGTTTATTTTACGTCTTCCAGGCATGTTACGGAGGCGAGAATAAAATTTGGTGAACCAGATATCAGACAGATTAGAAGAACCTTCAATTGTAAAGAGGATGCTGTAAGGTGGGAAGCAAAGGTTCTTAGAAGAATTAAAGCTCACCAAAACAAAATGTTTTTGAATAAAACTAACAACAAATCCATAAACAATACACCACAACATTACGAACATCTCGCGGATTTGTATAGAGGCAAGCCAAGAAGTTCTGAGGTTAGAAGTAAGTTGTCCAGAGCAGTAACTGAAAAGCGTCGTAAACAAGCAAAACGCATCTTGCAGCAAACATCGTACAGAAAAATATATAATGTTACAATGCCCGACCAAACAATCATTGTAGTGAATGATTTGAAACCCTTTTGTATTGAACATAACCTTAGTTATACCAGCATGTCAAGTCTTGCGAACGGTAAGTACCCATGTCCAACCTACAAAGGATTCAAAATAGTTAAAGTAGGATGTGTTGGTACAAAGAGATAATTAAAAATCATTAATGTGTTCCATTAGGTTCTTTAGTTTGAACTTGATGAAGTAGTTAAATAAATCGCCTTTCTTTTTACTTTCCTGCTCATTGAACTGAGCCAGGATATCGTTATAGACATCTACTGGAATCTTAGATAGGTCTACGAGTGCCTCGTTTCTCTTATAACCACGAAGCATATTTTGGTCGCAGAAGTCCTCTGGTGCCTGCTTGACCCATTGATCAAGACTCTTCTGACGAATTGGTTTCTGTCGACCACCAGAGATGAAGACATCATCACCAGACAGGAAGTTAGGAACACCATCACCAGAGTCGCCCTTTAGGATATGTTCCTTCAGATAGACATCAGGATTGTTATGGGAGATGAACTTCTTACGGACAGGGTCATACTGTCTCACGTTTACGAACTTCTGAAGCTGGATGAAGTCCTTGTCCCCAGAGAGGATAAGAATCTTTTCTGCACTGCCTGTCATTAGCAATGCACCATTGTTATGAACAAGGGCTGAGATGATATCATCTGCTTCTGCCGTCTCGATCTTTAGGACTCGATATGGAAAGTACTCCTTCAGCTCTTCTCGAATCTTATTGAAGCACTCGAAGATCGAGGTCCAATCTATGTCCGATTGTTCTCTAGCCTTCTTTCGGTTGGCTTTGTAGTATGGGTAGATCTTTCTACGCCAATAGTTCTTATCGTCACATGCAATTACAAGTTCGCCATACTCCTCACCAAACTTCTGTTTGTAGGAACGTATCGCGTTCAAGACCATGTGACGGACAAGGCCTTCTTCAATCTTGGCATCTGTATGGTTACCAAGTTGCATCATTAAATTTGACACCATAACCTGATTCAAATCAATTAAAATCATATAATTTCGTAGTCCTTGCATTACCTAATTAGCTAGCTTCCGGTCCTTCATCATCTGGATCTTCATCGGCATTATGCCATTCCGTATCCAAAAAATATTCAAGTTTATTAAAGTATTTATCAAAATCATCTACAAACGAATGTAAAGGATGGTGCTGTTCCCTATACCGTAGTATAATGGAAAACACTGCTTCTCTCAACAGCAGAACATCCCTTCGGTCAAAGTCATCTGTTTCAAAACCATATGCTCTGAGCAACATCATTGTTTTGTTAAACGTATCCATTGCCTCAGGACCGGCCTCGTGATACCCTTCGACAAAGCTTTCAAGATGTTTGGTTCTCTTCAGCTTTGGTTCCATCTTCTTTTGACGGAACTCAGCCATGCTAACGACATTGTCGTTATTCGAGGATTCCATCTTCCTCTTCCTTTGCTAGGACATTGTCTGTAAAGTAAGGAGTGCTGAAGGTTGGAACCATATCGAGTTCAGTGAACCCATCGTCCTTCATCTCCTTCACAAGATTCAATGCCTCCATCTTACTGAGGTCAAAGAACTCAATGATACCACCATCAGCGTTACGAACAAAAACAGAAAAGGTATTAGAAGCCATTTGCAAATCCTATAAAGAAGCTAATGAACCAAGGAGCGAGAGCAATAATGACAAGAGCAATTAGAAAGCGCTTCATTACCAGACCCTCAAGAGGACAGTGAATTCATTCAGTCGGCCATTCATTGGCTTGGCGACAGCCTTGATAGCATCGAACTGCTTGTTGAGCTGAGGCTTCGAAGCATTCATTACAACCTTGAGGAACTCCTCAGGCTTCCGAAGCTTCTTAGACACACACTGCTCAATATCGATGTTGAGGAGGCTCGAACGCTTAAACTGAATGTTGCTACCAACATAGCGGCCAAGCTGACGAGTCTTAGTATTGAAGACCCAAAGTTGCTCTGAGCCAAGAACCTTCTGAGGATGGACTGAACCAACCTTGAACTCGGTAGACTCCTTCAGGTACTTCACCTTCGACAACATCTTCTCGACATTCGGCTTACGGACCTTACGGACACGAGCAGCCTTCTTAGTCTGCTCAAGCTGAGCAAGATCAGATTCCAACTTCTCGTAGAATGCAACAAGGACCTTGATAGCCTTCTTACCATAGGCCTCATAACATTCGACAACAGCAGGGTCGCCATCCTTGAGTAGAGCCATCTCGTTAAAGTTGAACTCAAACGCTTCTCGAATCACGCGAGCGTGGCCAGCCTTACAGCCTTGGCCATTCAAGTAGTCATAGATGTTATCATCGTATGACTTGCCAGCAATGAAGTTATCGATCTGCTGATCGATCCAAGCGACATACGGAGTACAAGACTCCTTCAGACGGTCACGAATCGAAATGACATTGGTCGGTACAACATCTTCCTCTTCCACATAGGTAGAGGATTCAATTGCCTTCATTGCAAAGGCAATGACACGAGCCTGCTCGCCAGTTGCTACACCACGAGATTCCATTCGGGCGATGGCAGCGATAGCACGAGGCACATCACCACTCGTAGCCTTGGCAATGTCGCTCTTAGAGAACGACTTCTGCTGGGCGAGGAACTGCCGCAACCAAATCTTATAGTTGCCGTCATCGCTGTTATAGTTGTACCAGTTAAGAGCCTCGATGAGGTTCAACTTAGTAGGTTCAGTAAACGTCGGTTCTTGGCCGAGTGCTCGAGCAAGAGAATCGTTACGCTGCTTTGCCATAAATCTTACTTTTTACCTGTGCTATGTGCTTACATTGATTACGGAATTCGAAACCTGTACAAGTGCAGGACCATTTGCCGCCCTTGGACATTACATTATACACGTTACCCTTACTGCCGGCAACAGTGCATTCAATAGTTAGTAATTTGCTAAATTCAGTCTTGTTAAGAGCCTTACCTTCTAAGATCTCAAGGTCAAGGACCCTATGAGTATAGATGAGCGATATAGGATGATAAGAGCGACCGGTCTCAACAGCAAATGTGTTACCAACCTCATTCTTCCAATATACAGGAATCGGTACGACCCTACCCATATGAGTGTTATCATCCCATTCTCGTCCAGCAACATTACTCGGATACCGAGTCGTTACCTTAACGAGAGAACCTATAGAAGGGATCTGCATTAGCGGACCTTATACTCGCCGTTCCTGTAATCTCGAATGATGCGACGAACTTGGGCGAGCGGAATGCCAAGTTCTTCGGCAATGACCTCCTTATCGAGGTGGTCTACAAAGAACATTTCAAGAACCTGCATTTCAAGTACATCAAGAACCATAACAGTTTTCATCATTAGCCTACAAACTTATCAATAACGCTAACGAGCTCAGGCGCGTAGACATCCTTGACGATATTGTCAACGATGACCTCATGGCCCTCGACTCGCATCTTGCGAAGACGGAAGAACTGAACCTCATAGAGGTCAGGGACAGCGTTGTACTTAACATACACATAGCCCTTCCAGGGTGTCATGCCAGAAGTCTTGAACTTCAGGCCATCTTCCATGGCGACCAAGTCCTTCGCACCCCAGGCACCGAGCGCCCAACTGTCGATAGTCTTGATCTGAGAGAGAATAGTCTTAGCGATATTCATTAGGCAAGCACCTGGATGCGCGGCTCATCAATCCACTCATCGTCGAACATGTGCTGACCAGGAAGCGGAGCAACGAAAGTGTCAGACCAGAACCTCTCTTCAACCTTACCCTGCCACACTCGCTTGACAGTCTTAGCACGGAACGTGCTATCCATCTCACTGATGCCGACGATGAGGCCGACATAGTAGCAGTCATTGACACCGACGAAGTCAAGGCTCTTGACGACGTCACCGATTCGTACTTGTTGTTTGTTTTCCATGCCGTCCATTATACACTGTTGGTCAATAGATGCAACAGTAACAGCTCCTTTAGAATCAAGGAGTTACACGTGTTTTAAAAATACCTGTAGAATCAGTAAGTTACGATCCCTGTAGAATCAAGGAGTTAGTAGTCCATAGGGAAACTGGCATGGTTTCGATGGTTTCTAGGCCTGGTGTGAAGCATGGAACCTCATAAGACATAAGATGGTGGAATGCTTCATGCTTGATTTCATATGGTGGATTCTGACGACCTGACTGAGCAAGGATGACGGTTGAGGTCTGACCTAGGTCGGCTAGGTAGTTTAAGATGTCGTCACTTGTCTGCTGACCATAGATAAGATCCGATGCAAAGATAACAGACTGCTCCGCAATCTTGGCTTTGAACAAATCTTTAATGTATGCTGTTACAATTTCATTATTACGATTACTATTAACGGCAATAGTAAAATCACTATACACACAACAATCTATACCAATTGAAATCTTGGCTCCTGCTCTCTTAGCAGCAATGGCGGCAGTCCCCTGACCTGTTCCAATATCGTAAACAACCTTATCCTTAACAATACTTGGATTGTCAAGAATCCATCTACCAAGGGCAACACCACACTCCCAAAGGTAGGGCCATTGCCATGAGTGATGTGCATCCTGGAGTTGTTTCTTAACAACATCGTCCTTTTGTTTAAGGCAAAAGAATTCTAGCTCTGGAAGAAGTGGATGCTTCCTCCAAGCAAAGTTATCTAGTAGGTCTTCAACGTTTGGGGTTATAGAAGTGAATTTAGCAGGAATGTCCATTCATCTTTCCTCAAGTTCCAATCATAATTTCTATCGAAGTATTCTTTCTGCGCCTTTAGATAGTTGTCAACAGAATTCTTCTTAACTACATCAATTGCATGATATAAGATTTTAAAGAACATGTTGGCATGGCTATTGACATCTTCCGTATAGTTATACATCAAGGCATAATTAGCACAGGTCTCAGGTAATGCAGCAAGAGAAGATGTTACAGTTAAGCATTGAGCAGACATTGCCTCTAGAGCACATAGGCAGCTTGTCTCTTGCCATATAGATGGGTAGGCAAAGATGTGCGCTTTACCAATAGCTGTTCTGAGTTCATCCTGGGTAACAGAACCATGGTATGTCATGCTTGGATGTTCTTCAATCTCTTTAAAGAGCTCCTTGTATGGAGCATCCCTTTCAGCCCAACCATATAGCTTAAAGCTCGAGAATACATCGAGATGAATATCAGGATGATACTTCAACATCTCCTTGAATACTGGTACTAGAATCTCTAGGCCGCGGTGAGGTGTTGGGTGGTAGATTAGTCTAATCTTGTTGTGTCTGATATCAGATTCATCTAGCGGCGACTTATCAATCATATCCATTGGAATAGGATTGATTGCATTCTTAATTACTACACCTTCTGAGTATGGGACACCAAGGACAGTATTATACATCTGCTGCTGCCAATGAGACACAAAAACAATCTTTTTAAATTGCTTTCTATACTCAGGGTCCTTTAGCTTGGCTGATTCAGGGTCCCAAGGTAGATCATGCAACCAAAGGATTGGAATCTTATCTGGATTGATTTCCCTAACTCTAGAAGGAATAATTTGAAACTTACTTAGTAGTTCCTTATCAACATACTGCTCAAGCCCTTCAGCCATGAGCTCTGTACCACCTTTAGAATTCTTATTTGTTTCATTTCTTTCAATCACTAGTTTCATTTTCTTCTCTCACTTTGAATTCTGATGTTTCAACATTTAGTAAGGTTGCCCTCTTTCTAAATTTATTCATTATTAATTGAACTTTATCCTGAAGGTCAGGTGTATTGGCAAGAGGCTCCATTTCGTGGAAAATAATCTTCCCCTCATCTCGTAACCTTTGAATGTAGCGTTTATCAGGATGACCTTCTACGAGCATTCCAGCGTGGGGGTTAGAGTTGCTACCCTTTAATGATGGAACAGGTAAATGGAAGCTACTTACTTCATTTACTTCGCCATTCAACTCATACTGTACTTTACCTTCAAAGAAATCAAATCCAATTACATGGAGCTCTTTATAGTGGCGAATGATATTTGTAAAATATGCTAATGTCAATGCACCCTGAGATGCTCGTTGATTAATGTCCACTGTACCATAAGCAGTTTTAATTAATGCTCTTGTCTTCTTTATATCACCCATTACAAAGTAATCTTTATATATCTCAAATTCTTCCTCGTAGAAATGTTTGGATATTGTTGTCGTATTTCTCTTTGAATCGTAAACAGATATCTGAGATATATTTAAGACCTGAAATGGAGTTCCTTTAAAATCTGGATAGTGATTAGCCCTCAATATAGAGAGGACCCACACATCTGTTTTGCTACCTAAGTGTTCTTTAAACTCAGGCCACGGATATCCTTTACCCATTCTAACTACAACGTCAAAGCTGTCTATAAACTCACCGTATGGTTTATTAAATAGAGAAATTGAATTACCAACAATAAGAACTCTCTTATTCTGACAGTATCCAATTAATCTATTTTCAAACTTGTCGTTGAGTCTTTTATTCCACATTAGAATCTACCATATTTTTCTTCTACCTTGTGTCTATAGAAATTAAATCTATCAGCAAATTCAACATTCTCATATCCAGGATGCCAAGGACCACCGTCTGTAAAGTGAATTGCTTTTGGATTAACTTCATCATTGTAGTAACCTACAAGATAGTTATATGTATGGGGTATAGAACCAATGTATTGATCATCGCACCAACTAAACTCGTGTAGATAACCAGCTGGTGATTCTGAAACAACTTGTGGTGTCAACCTTTTTGCAAATGCATGATCACAATTGAATACCATTAACGAAGACCAATTCTTTCTTGGATACCAACTTTGTTTTTGGCCATCCATCTTTAATGGTTTAATTTGATCCTTTTGAATATTGTGTTTAACTACACTAACAGCTTTGGTTGGATCAATAACATCTAGAAGTTCAAGAGGGTCACAATTCCAAATAAAGTCGCTATCACAAAAGATGGCGTACCCATAGAAACCCTTGAGGTAGGGAGTTAAGAATCTTGTGAATGCAAACTCTGTACTACCAACAGCTTGCTCTCTCCAGAAGTAGCCTCTATTCACGACAGAGGTTAAATGTATTGTTTCAACTTGTATTTTTGAATAGTCTTCGATTGAGAGTCTGCATGTATCAGCTATACTAGTCTGCTTACTATCATGCCCGACAAAGAGCTTTACTTTTTCTTTCACTTAACCTCTCCAGTATTAACATCAGTGTAGTATCCACTTTGTACAGCATCATAATGCCAAATATTGAACTTAGAGGAATTGAAGAAACGCAGTGATGTGTTGCAAGTTACCTTTTTACCAGCAGCTAATAACTCTTGCTCTCTTTCGCTTGAAACGCTTGTTGCTTGAATCCATTCGTTATCGTTATTCTGAATTAATAAGAATGATCTGCCACCACAATATTGTTTAATAGCATCTACCCACCAATTCAAATCTTTAATTGTTGCATGAAGGTTTTCTCCATCCTTAAACATTTTTTTGGCTGGGTTAGAAGAAATGGAGAAGATAATTGCACCATCTTCTTTAGTATAGTTGCCAATCTCTGTAAGGACCTGAGGGACAAATTCTTCTGGCACATGCTCCATAACATCAGCACAGCATGTAACATCAAACACCATACCGCTTGGTGGCTTGATTGCATATTGAGGTACAGCTGGGTCATAGGAATAATAGCATTGAATCATGCCATTTAATCTACCAAGTAGTGTCTTATTGCCGTGGGCTGAAAGAGGCATGTATGTGTGGATAGCCTTTCCACAACCATAGTCAAGTAATGTTACTGCTCTACCTTTAGCATTGATTACTTGTTGAATGTAAGGTGGGAACTTCTTACCAAGCTGAGAGCCATCAAACAAAGTTTTACCTTGGGATGAGTCTAGGTAGTTATCATGCAGCTTACCATCCAGTGCAAGATACTTATCGGTTGCAGTGTGGATTCCCTGGTATCTTAAAATATACTCTTCTAATTTGTTCATCTCAATTCCTACTAAAGAAATAACTAATGCTATATTTAGTCCTTCTTTAGATAGGGGCTAAGAAAATGTCTAATTAACTTATTGTTAATCATCGAAGGTATATCTTGGAATGGTTGCTCAAGTAGATACCTACAACCACTAGACCAATTTGATTGCTTAATAAAGTTAGCATAATCCTCAACATGCTCACTATTAGCTGGATCAAAATGAATTCGTTCGCGTGGCTTCAACACACTTTCATGATACATAATTTCACTCCCTAGGCAATCTTTCTGGCTAGTTCCAATACCTGATCCACTACCGGGTTGTTTCTGTTTTGAACGTATCCTGTTCTTATAAACCATCTTGCATTCAGTGGCGTAGCGGCCTTCCTGTCCTCTGGTACGTTTAGGTTTTGAATTAACTTTTCGTATAATTCAACATTAGTGTCCTTGATAACCCTGTTCATATGCATGTTGCTCCAGTTCTCTCATTTCTTCACTTAGACGCTGTACACAACCTCTGTTGTATTGCCAGTAGAATCTTGAATCTTTATTGTATGGATTCTCTCTATCACACAACTTGTATATGTCTGCTTGTCTATATGTTGGCTTTCTCCAACTTCTGTCGTGATAGCCATATGTGTATCCTTGACTGTTACCTAGTACTTGTGGGCCAACATTGTAGCCTATAATTGCTCCAAGTACTGTTGCCGCCTTCTTCCCATCTCCACCACCAATAGTGGAACCAAGGTAACCTCCTGCAATTGCTCCAAGAAGTTTCTCATCTTTATGATCAGCATAAGCTGCTGGCGCTAAGAGTACAAGTGTTAGTAATAGTAACTTCTTCATATACACCTCCAAGGTTATAGAAATATTTATATCGAATGTGGGGTATCAGAGAAAATAACTTGAACATTATCTGGTAATGCTCTCACAATAACATCAATTAGCCCAAGGCGGCTACCAGCATCACACTCAACATCATTCTTAAAATATCTATATGCATTAGCCTGGTCAAGGATATCAATCTTATTAACAACAAGATGGGTAATATCATTTACCCTTGCAGCATATGCAACCTTATCTAAGTTAATCCAATTGCACTTTCTTGGGCGACCAGTAGTTGCACCAAACTCTTGACCATGAATTTGAACTTTTCGAAGTTCTTCACAGTGCATTCCAAAGTCTTTGGTTCCAACATATGTTTCATATGCTTTGGCGACACCATAGATTTTCCTAATCTTTCTAGGCGACACACCATTTAGAACAACAGAACCAATAGTACAGTGGGAAGAAGTAACATAAGGATAATCACCCCAATCAATATCCAAAGCAAAGCCTTGAGCACCTTCGGCAAGAACACGAGAGCCAGCAAGAAGGTTAAGACTATCAACAATGGTGAACTTATCAGTATTAATAAGATGATCACCAATCCTAATACCAGTGCGTCCATATTTGTTCCTATAGGCTGGGCCTATCCCCTGCTTAGTTGTACCAATGGCAACATCCTTATTGTCTTCTGCCAAATGCTCTTCAGTTACGACATGAGCCCTTGAGTCAACAAAAATAAGGCCATCTGTCTTGAATCCATTTGCATTGAGATATGCAATTTCCTCTTCAAGCTTCCTTACATTAACTACACATCCAATACCAATCAAAGATCGGATGCCGTAGAGAACTCCAGCTGGCACTTGATGTGTGACAATCTTCTCACCATTGTGGTAGATAGTATGTCCAGCATTTGAGCCACCATTATATCGGAGAACTAGGTCGTACTCTCCACTACTTAGTAAAGAATGAGTAACCTTACCTTTCCCAGTATCACCTGACTGGAGGTCTACTACGGCATCACAAAAATTAACCATGAGTTGGGTACTGCCAGACATGACCTGAATAGAAGTATTCGATCTTTGCAATCTCCCCCTGGATAGGAGGGGGGATATTAGCCCCATGCTTTTTGTTAAGCTCAATGATAGCCTTAGCAAAGGCTCTGAGAGCCTTAACCTCTTCCATTGTGCCTCGCGGCATTACTTCAAAATCACCTTCGGACATAAGTCACCTCATAACAAAACTACAATAGTAGTATCACATGATAACAATAGAAAGACAACTAGTGATAGAAGATATGGTTACCAATCTGCCTTACGACCTTTTTGGTATTTGACCAAGTAGGGTCAACATAGGTTGCATGGAAGAACTTTGCACTGCCAACAACATTGTACGATCTCTTGTTAATCAGAATGCTTTCGGCAATCTTTAGAGATTCTCTCCATGCAGGACCAGATCGAGCATGGAGGTCATTTTCACATACCCAAGAGAATTGACAAACGCCCCTGTACTTTTGGTAAACAACACCACAGACGGTGCGGGGATATTGATTGCTCTTTACTCTGTTCATTGTAACTTGGGCAACAGCAAGCTTACCATCACGAGGCTCGGAACCGGCCTCATAGTAGATGTTCTTAGCAAGACATTCGACCTCTCGCATAACCTTTTGCTTCTTATCATAAGATAGCTCAAGGAACTCCATACGGGTGTTCATGTCATCTATCTGGGCAATAAGAAAAATGTTTTTCTGTTGCTCAGCTTCGAGTTTGTCCATTGATTTAAAATGTATTGTGAATGGTACATAAAGAAAAAAGAACAACATTGCAAATAGGCCGCCAAACCTAATAAACAAGTTATGGTTTCTATCAAAATAAGCTTCAATACGATTTAAAATTTCTACTGCTTTCATGTTGTTACCTCCATTTATGCAGTCGGAAGAAAAAGGCGGACGGTTTTTACACCGCCGCCTCTGACCTTTCTGTTACCAAGTGGTCAACTCTGGTACCTATACTGCAATTAAGCAGCTAGAGCCATTTCGTAGTAATCGTCGTTTGCGTTTACTTTTTTGCGCTGATTAAGTCAGTCGCCTCACTGGTAGCCGTCGGTTTATTACTTGCCCTGTCGAAGCCAAATTCATCCCCGTCAGATAGCCACCACGTACATTGCTGCAGAGGTGATGGGCATTTGGTGGAGATGTCGGGGGTCGAACCCGAGTCCAGAACACCTTTAATTGTCAGTTTACAACCATTAAATTGGTCTATTATTTAGACTTTTATTCAATTTCCCTTTCTTCAAACATATCTTTTTCGCATTTGCAATCGGGGCAGAGAAAATCGTCATCGAGATCTTCAAACTTACCATACTTCTTTTCGTCGTATTGGTAGCCGCATCCGAGGCAAATGTGAGCCTTTTTCTTTTTCATATTAGCCAACAGTGAGTGTTGTCTCACCAACCTGACGATTGCACTGGCAAAGTTCACCAGTCTGCAGCGCATCAAGAACACGAAGTGTCTCATCAGCATTGCGACCAACAGCAAGACTGTTAACAGTGACATGCTGAATGACATTCTTTGGGTCAATGATGAAAGTAGCACGCAGTGCTGCACCTGCTGGGCTGTAAAATATACCTAGTTCGTTAGCGAGGCTATTAATTCCACGCTGTGTGTCAGCAAACTGGATATGTTTGATCTTAGCCAAATCAGGATGTGCTTTTTGCCATGCTAGTTTACAGAACTCATTGTCTGTGCTACCAGTTAGTAATACTGCATCACGATCTGCGAAATCTTGGAAC
>ERZ807358.23-NODE-23-length-16680-cov-5.564055_pt1 | contig 16680 bp, 13 predicted proteins | sample MGYA00521254_ERZ807358 | MGnify/ENA primary metagenome ERZ807358 (study PRJEB31431, sample SAMN03801314) | freshwater metagenome | biome: Freshwater; feature: Lake; material: Water | place: Canada:St Catharines | collected 2012-08-09 | depth 1 m m ...
ATGGTCTGCGTAGAGCCGTTGCCTGTGTAAAGGTATGTGCTGAACACATCCTCAACGTAGGCTGCTTCTACAGCCTTAGCTGCACTTTCAAGTTTCTTAGCTAACATTATTAAGCATTCCCCACACGAGCACCATACAAAGTACTTAGTAGTTTCCACAGTACTACAACTGTATAACCTGTGGTGTTAAGCGTTGGAGCAGCTCCGTTATCAGTCTTCCATGTCGTTGTAGGCCATGTCACTGTATATGCTGTACCGTCATCAATCATCAATGTAACTGATTGACCTGAAGACAGTGACTCAGTAAAGGTTGTGTTAGCTGATAAAGTCTTGTACTGGATTGAACCATTCAAGGGACTGATAACTGTACCTGTAAGGTTATATACGCCTTCTGTGTAACCTTTGGTAATTGAAGGTGTCTCAATAGTCTTGTTGGTTAGTGTCTCAGTACCTGTCAGAGTAACATAACTGCCACCTGAGATGTACGCTGCAACCCAAGCTGAGCCTGTGTACAACTTCATCACTTGAGATGTACTGTTGAAGTACAGAGCGCCAGCAATTAAAGCGTTGCCATCATTGTCAACAGCTGGATCGCTTGACTTGGCGCCAAGATATCGATCATCAAAATTGTCGTAGGCTGCAAGCGTTGCGTCACGCGCAGCTTCAGCAGCAGTTTGTGCAGATGCCGCAGAAACAGCAGACGATGCTGCGTTTGTTGCATTGGTGCTGGCATTTTGAATGGCGACAATGTTGGCTGCATTTGTTTCTACAGCAGCACTAATATCCGCAACAATCACAATCTCATCAGCAATGGCAGCAATGGCAGAAACATCGACAGCAGTGTCACCAGGTTCAGGGTTACCGTTTGCATCAAAAGCCAAATACTTGTTGGCTCGATCAGCTGCTCTTGGCAACGTCATGTTGATTGATGTTGGATCTGTCTGTGGAGCTTGCAATGCACGCTGCAAACCTTCGGCATTCTGCTGCGCAAAGATTGTCTGCTGATCCATCTCGTCATTGACAGTGTTGGCAAAGAAGTCACCACCCGTCACAAAGTCTGTTGTGCGCTGAATAGTTCTATTGCCAACAATAGCAATCTGCGTGGCGCCGGTTGGCGCTGCAGTCAGTGTGATTGAGCCTGTGCCATTTGAGTTGATTGTCACTGTGTAATTGGTTGTCAACGTCAACAGTGTGTCGTCTCGGTAAACAGCAATGTCAGTGTTAGCCAGGATCTCAAAGGTGAACGCATACGGGCCAGTGCCACTGGCCGCGTAAACGACGCGACGGGTTACGTTGGAAATTGGGACGCCCATGGTTCAATCCTTCCTGGTGAAAATTGTACGGTTTTCTTACGGTTTGTAATAGAGGCCATTGGCCTTGCGCAGCTCTTGCAGCTCAGCAATTCGCGCCTGCAGTGCAGGGTCTTCTTGCTTAAGTTGGCCTTGAGCTGCTTGCATGTATTTGCTGTGAACTGATTGCACGGTCTTTTGCTGGTCATCCAGTGACAGCAGGGTAAAACCTGGGGACATCATGACATCCATGATGCCTTGCTTGGATGGCAGCTCTTTGCCGTAAATTGTCAGCAGGCGGTTGTACTGCTCAGCCGTCATCTCGACGCCATCGACCTTGCGATCTGGCATGCCGACGGGTGAGCCGATGCGCACCAGGGCGTCGTCAACCAGGCTGAACTGGGCAGGGCTTACACGGGTCGGCAGCACCAGCTCCATCGGGTTGCCACGCGATGTCAGCACTGGGTCACCCCACAGGTTCAATGCCTCGGGCAGATCAGAGTTGAAGTAGGGCAGGCGCGACTTGTACTTATTGAACGCCTCGACAAACCCGCGCACACCCATGGGTAGCTCGGGGTCGGCGCGGGTGTCCTTCCTGGTTGGGTCAGACAATCGTGAAATACCAGCGACCAGGGAGCTGTAAACGCCAGCTGGTGAGCCGCCAATGACAAACCCGCCAAACTGTTTGACCAGGCCATCGACAATCTTCTTGCCATCAACAGCGCCTTGCTGGTTGGTGCCAATCAGCTTGACCACGTCAGCAATGCCCTGCAAATAGGGCTGCTCTTTGAGGTATTCGTACAAACCATACGTTGCGCCCAGGAAGACTTCCTCCACCTTGCTGGCATCGGGTTCGTACTTCGCATACTCAGCGTAATCGGCAGCGATGGCCATCAGCGCGGAGACTGGTTCCATGCCCTGGTAGCTGTAGTAAGTGTCGCCAACCTTGATGGAGTAGGGCATCCAGCCGTCGCGCATGAGAGCCTCGCGGTCTGCCTTGCGCTCTGGGCCACGGCCAGTGATGTGACCCTCGGCAGACAGAGCTGCGTAGGTAGCCAGGACTGCTGATCCAAGCGTGACCTTGGCCAGGGCCATGTCGCGGTAGATGCCGCCCTTGGCCAGCTCTTCACGCCACTGCGAAGACAGCGGTGCAAACGGTGTGCGCTCGATCACCTGCAGGCCAATGTTGGCCGGTGTCTTGAAGAACGGCACAATCACTTTGAGCGCTGGGTGGTTGAACACCTGTTGCAGGTTCTTCAATGCAGGGGGCAGCTCCGCAGTGAACGTGCCCTTCTGCGCAAACAGCATGGCTGATTCATCCAGATCACGCGGTGGGTTCTGGAACAAGCCCTCGATCTCAAGCGATGCCTTGGCCATGGCGTCTGTCTCAGACAGGCCAGCCTCGACGCCTTCGCGGTAGACGGTTTTTCCACGGCGGGTGATCTGGGTGTTGAGCTCCATGCGGTACAGCACACCCTTGAAGAACTCATCTTCTGTCAGCAGCGCCCGACCAGGAATGGTTACCGCTGTGCCGTAATAATCTATGGCTTTGGCAAACCACTTGTCTTGCTCGATGCCAAACGCGCCAGAGCTAATTGTGGGTTCATAGCCCCCACGCTGCATTTCAATTTTGCTTATCAAGTCGCTAGGCGCGTTGTTCTTCCAAGCAGCGCTGGCCAGCTGCATGCCCTCGACAATGCCATTGCGCAGTGATTGCACCATGGTCAGCGCTTCGTCCATACCAATCTTCTCTGCCTCAGTGCCTGGAACCAAAGACCTCCAGCTGCGCACACCAGTTGGTAGCACGTTGCCGTACATGGCCGCAACCATGCGCTCAGGTATTTGATAGGCACCAAACAGTGTATTGGACACAATGTTTTTGGCATGCGATACGGGCGACGACAGCAAGCCGTTGATGTAAGTTGTAAACCAGACATCCTTCACGCCAGACATCATTGACTTTTCAATCATGGCATTCTGGGCAGCGCGTGACTCCATATTTAGGTAGCTTTTTGCCATGTCTTGCAATGCACCGTCACCGCCATACTCATCAAGTACCTGGCGAATCACGTCTGCACTACTGTCGCGTGGTATGCGAAAGACTGCCAAGGCGCGAGCTGTCTCGGTTTGTATACCCTTCACACCCTTTTGGATCAGGCCGTGGAAGGCCACTTGCTGGCGCAGCATCAGCTTGTCAGCGTCGGTGGCCATGCCAGAGTTGACCAGCTTGAACAGCTTGTCGAGCTCGTTGGCGCTGGTTTCTAAAACCTCCAGGGCTTTGTAGGTTTCGACAGCGTTGGCCATCATCTTGCCGTCGCTGCCAATCAGCCTGGTCAGGAATGACTCACCAATGCCAGACTCTGCAGCCTTGGCTTTGATCTCATCAAATGTGACGGCTTTGGTTCTGATGTTCAGCGCATCGGCCACACCAGCCACAATGCCGGCAGCGTCTTCGGTCTGGTAGCGCGCTAAGTTAAATGGCTCATCAGGTGAGCCACCTGGCTTACCCTGAGTTATGCCAAAAGTCTGCCTGCGACTAACAGCTGCGCCAACCGTGTCTGTCAGCGTTTGGTCAGCTTCTGGGATCAGCTTGTAACGGCCAGCCTTGGCTGCGTCTGGCATCTCGCCTGGCGCAAGCCTGGCGGCTTCTGGCACCAGGTTGCGCTCGGCTTTTGTGCCCTGGCGCGTGATCAGTTTGCGAATGGCGGCATCCATTGGCCCGGCAACTTGGATGCCTTCGGACATGCTGGGCGTGCCAGGCTTGTCGGTGAGTGTTTCCTCTTCACCCATTTGCGCCTGCTCGGCAGGCATGGGTTCTAGCTTGGTCGGGTCTGCTGGCGCTGCAGCTGGTGCTGCTGGCAGAATGCTGTTTAGGCGTTGATCAAGAGGTTGAATGGCCATCACTAAACTCCAGACTTCGGAGCGCGACGGCCCCCGGTTACTTGGTTGGTTGTTCCTGTTTCTTCTTGACGGAGCCGGTCAGATATAAGCCCTGTAGATTTTGACCTGACTTCTCCGCCTCTATTTGGTTGCGCAACACTTGCACCAGGGGGTCTTGCTCCCCCTTGCGCTTGATTAGCCTGTCCAGCTGTTCTTGCAAGGTACCCATCGTAATCGCTCCTAAAATAGACCTTCGTATCGTAATACACCATGCGCGCATCCGATACATTGCCTTGTTGCATTATATCGCCAACAATGTCTTGGAACAGGTCTTCTTTTTCTTGCATGATTTTAGCTCGATCTGCCGCGTTAAAAGCGTCATCGAACTCAGGAATGTACTGAAAACGTAGTCCATTTAGACCTGCAGTTTCTGCGCCACCAGCTTTTGCCTGTACGTTGACGCGGTCGTTAAACCGCATATCTGTTACATATGTGAACCCGTCTACGCCGTATTGGCGCAGCTTTGCCGTCACTGCAGCCATTTGTGCTGGCGTCATTTTTTGCTTGAAGTAAATTTCTACACCTGGCCTACTGTTTGGCCCGGCGCCATCTTTTACTACCTTGGAAATAAACACAGCATCTTGATCGTAGGCTTTGCCTTGCTCTACCAAACGGCGCTCAAGTGGCGCTGGATCAAAGTTTTGCCGGGCAACAAACTCAGCGTTTAGCGCTCGCTCGGTCTGGCCCATAAATGAACCGTATGTGTTAGCCAAGTTATAGGTAACCACGCTCTTGTCATTGCGTACGACATCATCAAACTCAGCGGCCAATTCAGCCTGCGCATAGTTGCTCATTGGTTTATCGGGGCGCTCACCAGAAACACCCAGGGCATACCTGTCAACATCAGCTTCCATGTTTGCAAGTTGCTGCTGTTTGGCCACCTTGTTTGCGTCGTATGCCTTTTTTGCCTCTTGAATACGCGTGGCATACTCTTCAGCTGTTTCGGATTTACGTTCTGCTGGCGGCTTGAATCCCGCGTTAATCTCACGCCGCAAGTCTTTGACCGTTTGTGGGTCTGCAGCGCCAGCAAAAGACATTTCAAAGTCCAATGACCCACCTTCACCAGCCTTGGTTGTCCAGCCGTTTTTGGTCCAGTTTTCTTTTTCAATAAACCATGCAACCGCCTGCAAGTCGTCTGGACCAAGATCGCCAATTTGTGGCGCCACATTTTTTAGCACGCCGCTCTTGTTAATTTCATCAGCAGCCTCTCGGAACACATCCTGTCCAAAACCAAACTCACTGCCAACTTTTGGATCGTAGAGTGAAGAGCCAACAAGATGCTTACCAGCTACACCCTTTTCAGCTGGTGGCGGTATGCGTGGCAAATCAGCCAAGCGCCGCAACATGCGCGCAGCCCACACATCAATAGTCGCCTCATTGGTCAAGCCAATAAGATTGCCAGTGAAGTTCGGTGTCTTGGGCGAATCACCAGTTTTGATTGAGCGGAACATGTCCATCAATGCACCCATGGATGATGGGCTATTGGCGTTGAATAGTTGACCACTGGCTTTTGTGATCAGTGGAAACTCACCACTCTTGTGCATCTCTGTCAGGGTTTTGCCGTCAATGGGCAGTCCGGCAGCAATGCGCTTCTCAAATGCAGCAAGCTCGGTGTCATACTCGCCGCGACTAAACCGGCGCAATATTTCCACAGCATTATCAAAGTTTTGTTCAACGCCAGTTTGTGCCGATGTTGTACCAAGTACGTCTGCAAAAACATCACCAATGCCACCAAACTCCCCACGCAGTCGATCACGCATTGAACGGTACCAACTTGCTTGATTCAGAATTTCAATTGCAGCCTGATCCCCTGACGCCGCCCTACTAACAACCGTTTGCACTTCATCAACCAACCCAGATGACAATGTTGCCTGCCACGCTTCTTTGGGCACGTCACTTGGTGGAGTGTGAAAATCGTAGGGGACTTTTGTTGTTTCAACCTCTGCTAGTCTTTCACCTGATTTGCCTGTCTTAAACGTGACGTTGCTTGCCTCAATTGGCAGCCAACCGTCAGCCTCTGAATAATTGCTATGCAAATTTTCGATAGCTTTAGTTGCAGTTTGACGTAGCTCTTGATTACGTTTTCCGGCAGCAATGACTACGCTTTTTTCCTGACGTGTAAGGGGTATTGGTGCGCCTGACAATGATGGGCCAGACTGAACAATGCCCAAGCCACGCGCAGGCATGCCGCTTCTTTCCAGCGCGTTGATTGTCATCTCAGCTGCTTTTGGAAGTAGTTTTGGAGCTAGCTTTCTAGTAGCCTGCGCAGTACTTAACGCCCCTGGAATTAAACCAAGTGCAGCACCGCCAGTTTGTAACGCAGCCGTTCCATAGTCACCCCGCTTGGCTGACTGATAAGCATCACCAAGCATGATTCCAGACTCTTCTAGTTGCATTGTGGTGCCCAGATATGGGACAAAGTCTGCAAGGCCGACATCCAAAGGTAAATTGCTGCTAGGGCCACCAGCTAAACTCTGCGCATTCTTGCGAGCCTTAACCCGATCCATGCCCAGATCCTCAAATTTCAACTGTAAAAAGTCAGCCAAACGCTGCTTTATAGTTGGATCAAAAGATTGCATCGTGTCGGGTGACCGGCCACTGTATGCTTGCTCTGGCAAACCCCTAGAGCCAACTTCCGCAACCATGACATCACCAGGCTTCTGGCCAGGTGCCATTGGTCTGTCTGGCTGTGTTGCCATCTCTTGCTCAACAGGTTCTGTTGGGAACTGTACTGCGGTAAGAGCCGACAGGTATTTGTTTTCGACTGGGCTGTAGGCCATTATTGAATCCCTTCTGCCTGGTCAAGCAGTTTCTTGATTTGTGTGATCTCAGCAGGCTTGAGCTTCTTGCTGTTCTCCAAACCTGGCAGGGTGTCGCGGGTAATAGGGCCACCGGCCTTCTTCTCCCACACATTCGTCAGTGCGGTTTTAGCAGCCTTGGCCTGCTCTGTGTTGCGCCTGGCTTCCAGGTCTTTGGACACTTCGTCAAGAATCTGGCGTGGCTGCAGAATCTTGTTCTCAGACATGGCCTTAGCCTGGATGGCCAGAGCCGATGCGCGCAGCTGCTGCAAGCGTTGGAACTCAGTGCCTTTGGGGTCAAGCACAGTCACTGAGCCAGGCATTGTCGGAATGCCAGCCAGCTTGGCCAGGCCAGTGTCCAGATCACGCTGTTCGCGTCTGTCCTCACTGGTCAGCAACTTCAACGCGGAAACCTTCTGTTTGCCATTGAGCGAATTGTTCTTGAAGATTTGGTCAGGGTTGGTGATCGTGCCTTCGTAAATGCCGCGCAGCACGTTGAACTCAGCAAGCGAGTTGCCCTCTTTGCTGGGCTCCAGCAAGTCTTTGATGACACCTAGCGGCACAGCGTCTGGTGATTTTCTTGCAAGCGTTGCGATCTCGTTGGCAAACTGCCTGCGTGTTGCGCTGCCTTCTGGCGCTGCAATGGCCTTCTCATACAACGGCACAAACTCGGCCACAGCTGCACGCTTCTCAGCTGCGAGCTTCTGATTGAGTGCAGTGTTGCGTGCGTTGACGGCCACCATGTAGTTGGCTGAAACCTTCTCGATTGAACCGTAGTCAGTCATCAGCATGCCCTTGACCAGGTCTGACATCTTGCCGACGTTACCAACCTGGATGTTCTTGAGCGTTGCCTCTGGGTCGGCCATCGAGACTTCGTCAGTCAGCAAGAACTTGGTCACAGCATTGACCTTGGCATTCTTGAGCGCTGCTTCAAACTTGTCGCTGTATTGCTTTTGCACGGTGGCATCACCCACCAACAGGGCGCGGGTTGCAATTGACTGGCGGTAAACATCTGCGAGCTCTTCGATGCTGCGCTTTTGCTGGGTATTTTTGTCAATCCAAAACCCTTGTGACACGGCGGCTTCAAGCAAGCGTGTGACATTGTCAAAGTCCGAGTCGATCTCGATCATGCGCTTGGCCTTCTCGCGCTTCATCTCAAACTCTGCGGCCTTGGACAACACGGTGTTGCCCATGGTGGCGCTCGTAGCGCGGAACTTGAGCGAGGCTTCTGGATCGACTTGTGCCAGGCTGCGGCTAAAGCCATCCATCATGGTGGACAGCTTGTTCTGCACCTGCTCTGTGGTGGCCTTGCCCATTTCAACGGCAGTCAGCATGTTGGCCATTTGGCTGCGTGCTTCAGCTTCAAATGTGCTAGACAACTCAAACGATCTGGCTTTGCGTACCGCCTGGTCAAAAATGTTCAGAGCGCCACCAGACTTCATTGCGCCCAGGTCGCCCATCTTTGCCGCCTGCAGCTGCTCATCTGTCAGCGGATTGTCGGCTGCGTACTGCAACCCAGCCTCGGTGGCCGCCGTCTTGGCAATGCCAAACAGCTGGTTGCTCAAGCGATCTAATGTCTGCGAGACAGTGTTCTGGTACTGAGCGCCAGCCTTCAGGCCGACGTAATCGACCTGTGGTGCGTTGATCGTTGGCAGCACTGCGCCAGGAATGCCTGCCGCTTCAACACGGCCTGATTGGAGAAGTGGAAGGTCTGCCATAGTTTAGCCAGGTGTAAATGGATTGCGAACAGTCTGAGCGAAGTTCAGACCACCTTGCAGCAATGTGGCGCCAGAGAGCAAACCGCCACTGTCCACAGCAAATTGACCGGCCAGACGCAGCTGGCTGGCTTGCGCTTCGGCTGCGCTCATGGTCAGCTCGGCCTGCTCTTTGGCAGCCAGGATCATTGCGCCTGCGTCCTCAAAGCCCAGGATGCGAGCGGTCAGCGCGTTGAGGTCTGACATGCCGACATCGCGGTAAGTGGCGCCCACGTTGGCAGCCTGGATGCTGGCAGCTGATCCCTCGTTGTACACAATGCCGTTGGCCGCAGCACGGGCACGCACAGCAGCGTTAGAGCGCTCCATGCCGCGCAGCAACGTGTTGCCCTGGATTGTGTAATTCAGCGCCTGGCGCTCAGCTGATAGCAGCTTGCGGCCAGCCTGGATGGCTGCATACTTCTGGTCTTGGTCGGTGCGAATCTGTGCCAGGCGCAGCGTGTCAATGGCCTGCACTTCGTACAGACCTTGCTGGTAGATGGCCGCAGTCTTTTGGGCACCAGCAGCTGTGATGGCCGTTGCCAGCTGCAGATATGGTGCAGCTGCGTTTAGCCCGGTTTGTAAAGCATTGAATCCAGTGCTGGCAGTTGTCAGGAACTTGCTGCCGGCATTGATGATGCTCGCCCAATCAAAACCGCTGGATGTGTCCAAGCCAGAAAACACACTGTAGTCAAAGCTGCCAGGGCTATAGGAAGCTGCATCAAAATTGTAATACTGCGTGTAATCAAGACCAGGTTGCCTCACGGTAGAACTAAAGCCAGTGCCAAAGTCATAGCTCACGTTTTCATTGGTAAAGCCATAACTACCACCGCCTGTGTAGCTTGTGCCGCTTCCCAAAACATTACCCAGACCGCCTGAGAAATCAAAATTAAAATCAAGAATACTCATCATGTACCTCCAGTCACCGCGATCTTGTACTCAAGACCAAGCAAGGTCATCTTCAACGGCAAGCTCTGTGATATTTCAATGCTTGCCTCGCGGCTGTAGCCAAGCACACCATTGACGCGCTTGCTGCCCGTGAATGTTGGCTCTGGGTCGTCAAGCAGCGGGTTGTCAAATGTTCGGAATGGCACAGGGTTCTGGTTTAGCGCAAGGTGCTGAGTGGTATCCACCAGCGCATTGATCTCCACGATCCGCTTCTTGAAACCAATTCGTGTGCCGGTCTGCAGCTTGACCTCAACCGGCATGGTCTTGGCATACACGGTGAACGGCAGGCCAACCTCGTAGCTGGTAGTTGACTCGCGGTCAAACGTAACGGCACCACCAGCACTGACAGTCTCGTTGCCTTGCGGCACACCATCGCAGATCACGTTGAGTGACTTGCCAATGTGAGGCAATCCAGACCCGACACCGCCTGCCGATCCACCAATGAAGGCGCAATCAGTGAACCGATCAAAGCTGAACAGCTCAACAAAGTATTTGTCAGTACTGTTGAATGTTCGCTTGACCACCGCATAGATGTCGGTCACATCGACGCTGACATCCTTGAACGATCCATCGGTGATGAACTCAGACGGGGCTGTGATCTGCTGCGAACGCATGATGCTGAACGCAGCCATTGTGCCGTCGGTATCATTGACCATCAGGAGCAGATCGCCCTCGTCTGTGCTGGTCGCACGGCGCAAGGACATCCTGGTTGGCGACTTGAGCAGATGACCAGACAGCAATGAGATGCGCTGCGTCACATACGTCAGCTGCGTGTCAGAGAACAAGAACTCATTGATCGACTTGCCCTGGCGCTGAATGTAGACCGTGCCAGACTCCAGCGATTGCACGCGGGTGCCTGGCTTGATGCCATTGCGGCTTACGCCCTTGAATGTCAGCGTGAGCGGCGTGATCGGATCGGTGCCAGACTGCGGCACATAGAACTCAGCGCCGGTGGTGAACACTTGCAAGTCACGGCCAGAGATCATGTCAACGATCACGTTGAGCGAGCTGGTGTCCAGGGTTGCCTCGACCGCATCATCATCAAATGCCTCGGTAGGCATGAACTCATCGAAGATGCCGATCTTGCTTCCCCAGATCGTGGATGGACGCGACTTAGAGCCGCCGAAGTACAGCCGACCCTCATGGAAAGTCACTGTGCGTGGCCAGCCTTTGCCGCTGCTCCACACGTCCTCATACCCTGATTCGATCTCCCAGCTGCCCTGGGCAATGTTGCTGGTGTCAAAGAATGGATACTCAGTGACAGCTTTCACCGAGGTGTTTGAGATGTATTGAATGATGCGCGCACGGCCCTGTGGGTATGCGTTGATGTATTGACCAACACTGCCCGCGCTGAATGCTGAATTTTGCGATGTCAGCGTCACGTTGCCAGATACCGCGCTGGGCGTCAGGTGGCCAGATGTAGGCGTGGTCACCGTCAGCGTAAATGCGTATTTTGGAATGCTGGAGAAAGTGTATGTGCTAATCGTCCAGCTGGAATCAGAACCACCGCGCACCAGCTTCACAGGAGCCAGGTCAGGGTGAACAATGAACATGGTGTCAGCCGACTGTGTCCAGTTCAGCTGGCTAAGCATTGCGCTTGTAATTGTGGTGGTCAGATATGGATTAGCGCCACCGTTGATGGCTGTGATCTGCACGCCGTCTTTGAACACATACATGCGTTCGTTGACAAAGCAAAGCATGTAGCTGTCGTCAACGCTAAACTCAAACGGCACCAGGCGCACGCCATTGGCTGCAGTGTTCGGCAGCTCAGCGATGTGCTTCAGACCAGGGCGGCGACGAATGCCACCCTGCGGCTGCACCACGACATTGGTGGCCTTGGCCAGCGCGTTGTTGTACTGAGCGAGATCAATGCGCGAGCGCAGCAGCGGGTCGAGCTCGCCCGTGCTGAAGTTGGTTTGAATGTCAACAAAGCGCGGCATCAGTTTCTCACTGCAATCAGGCTGAAGTCTTCAATGACGCGGGTTGGTGTGCCCTGGCCATCGATGTTCATCGCAGTGCGCATGTAGCCACCACGGCCATTTTCAGCTGGGCCACCAACAGCAACGCCTTGCCAGTATTGGGCACGGTCGCTTTGTTCTGTGATCGGCATGGCCAAGTGCCAGGACATCATGTACTTGAGCAGCTGCACGAAGTATTGCGGCATGGCAAACTCGCCGACGCTGTACTGGTAGTCCAGGTAAACAGCAGGCAGGTTGGTCAGCAGTTTGTCGCCCTGGATTTCCCAGTCTTTGTTTGGGTAGGCGTTTTGCGCTGCGGTTGCATAGGCAGCTCGCACGGTGCCAAGCCGGTCACCTGGCAGCTGGTATTCGTAGCGCCAGACAGAATTGGGTGTGGTGATCAGCTGAGCCAGCTGCACCTTCTTGGTGTTGAACGTCCAGGGGTAGGTAGTCAACACCGAATCGCGGATGTCGGGGTATAGGCGGTCGCATACACTGGCCGCATCAGTACCGTCATTGAATGACGTGATGGATTTTGCGCCCAGCATCAGCAGGGCATCAGAGCAGATTGAAACGCCAGTATCGCCAGCAGCCATGTGAACCTCTCAATGTAAGAAAGGCCAGCCCCCGAGAACCCCCGAAAGCTGGCCTGTCGTTTAACTGACCCGATTAGTCGGTATCAGTTGCGCTGACGGTTGTGCCGTCTGCAATGTCAACAACACCAGCTGCTGTCACCTGGTTCACATAAGTGATAACCAAGCTTGGAGTGGTGGAGTCATAAACAAAGATCACATCGCCAACTGTCAACAGCGAAGCAATGCTGTTGAAGTAGCCGGCGGTGTTAACCGTTGCTTGCGTGTCGGCTGTTTTATACAAAAACAAGCCAGGTGCGTTGCCGCGTTTTGATTGACCAATAGCGGTCAAACCAGTCATTGCAAATGCCATGATTCTTGCTCCTTAAAAAATCAAGATTCGCGGCAAGTCAATTGAACGATGCCTTCAGCGTCGATGGCGATGGCGCCAGCGCTGAACACTTCGTTAACCAACCAGCTGGTCTTCTCGGGGATATAGTTGATCTCTGTGCGCATGCCGATGCCTTCACCATAACCAATGGATGAAGAGTGGAAGGCGTAGCATGTACGATCCAAAGAACCATCGATGGGCAAGCCACCTTCAGAACGGTCACCCAATGTGTGGAATGAGAAGCCCAAGAAGGTATTGATCTCACCTTGAACCAAAGCTTTGACTGTGTTGAAGTCAGAGCTGGTCACAGATGTTTCGCCCAACAAGCTGTCCAAACCATTTGCATGGATGATGATGTGACGGCCATCTGCAGGGACGTTGTTCTTGTCGAGCAACTTCTTAGCAGCACGAAGCTTGGCCACGTTCAAGTTAGTGGTTGTGCCACCAACACTGTTTGCCACTGTCAGAGAAGTGCCTGAAGCTGCAAGCGCATCCAAGATCAATTGATCTTGACGGCGGCCCATAGCGGCTGCGACAACTTGAACCAACTCTTGGCGCTCGTCAAAGTTGACCTTAGCCTGGCTGAAGATGTCGCTGTATTCAGCGGCATTCCAATCAGACAAAGTCAAAGTGACTTGGCTAAAGCCCACGTTTAATGGGGTTACATCGGTTTGACCGACGCGGGGGGTTGCAACACCCTTACCGACTTTGGGGAACTTTACAGTTGAGCCTTCGACTCCACGGCGCTGACGTACAGCAGGAACCAGCATTGCCTGACCTTGGTAGGCTTGCTTTACCTCAGCGTCGAAGAGAGTCACAAAGGCGTTAGATAATGAAACGCTCATGATATTTTCCTCGGTTGTTGAAAAAACGGTTTGGTTCTCGCGCCGGTTATCCAGTTACCTGGGCCGAATGCTTGCTAATTACGTCAGCCAATCGTCAGTTTCCACTGTGGTAAGGGCCAGTTGCCTGGTATGCCTTGGGCGCGATTGTATGAGTATTTGTACAAAATGCAAATGGTGCTTGACAAATAAAAAAAGACCCAGCCGAAGCTGGGTCAAATGGCACTCAAGGAGATCAGGAAATGTGCTGCTGGAACATGCGCTCCACTTTTTGGCGGTAGGCTGCATCGGTCTTGTATTTTGGATCATTAACCATTTGATACAGCTCGTCTTTGCTTGGGGTGCCTTCCATTGGCGCCACATCAATAGGCACTCGGCCTTCGTATGCGGAGCGAACCTTCATCAAAGCGCTTAAGCCGCGAGCCGTTCCGCCCATAATCTTAAACTCTTCAAAGTCATCTTTGCTCCAAACACCCTTGTTGACCAGGCCGCGTGCCCAGTCGACCATGCCGTTAACTACAGCATTGGCATTTGGGCCAAGTGACTTCATTTCAGCCTGGGTGTCAATTGCAGGGCCAGCCATCTCGGCAGCCATTTCGTTGACATTTTGAGCCAACTCGTCAAAAGCAACCTGGCTGATTCCATACTTTTGCGCCCAACCGACATACGCTTTGGCCAATGGGTCATTGTCGACGTCTTGTGTTTTAAATACGCTTGTGTCGTATTTGCCGCCCTCTGGAGCTTTGTGCTTACCCTGGCTAACCACTTTGCGCAAGTCACTATAAGACTTGGCCATGGCCTCCATATTGGCTTCACCCTTTTCCTGGTTCCAAAAATTTTCAGGTAACCATTCCGGGCGTTCTTTGGCTGTCCCAGGAATAGTGCCTGGCGCCAGCTCTGTGGCCGTTGTTACTTTGTGGTCAATCTCAACAGCTTGCGGGTTTTCTGTCTTGGTATCGTCTGCCACCTGCACACTGTCGAGTAAGCCTGTACCGGGCTCGACATTGGTTTCGGTTTCGGTCGTCATAGTTTCCTTGCTTGTTTAATCCGTGCCTCAATGTCCCTCACCACGTTTCTCTGCCCTTCGGCAAAGTAAGCATGAGAAGAGTCTGTGCCCGGCACGGCGATGGGCACATTCACATATACATCCTTCAACCAGGTCAACAACTTGTTACCATCCTCTGTTGAAAATACTTTCAAAACAAGCCTGGCCAAGTCGTCGCGCTGTTGCGCAACTTCTCGCACATCACTTTGACCAATAGCTTCTAACTCATCCCAACTCATGCGTCTTGCGCTCCAGCAAACTCAGGCTTTTGCTTGATGATTGCGTACAAAGCGGCTCGGTCTGCACCCGCTACATAGTCATCACCTGCAATCTGAACCTTGCCTGCGGACAATGGTTGTTTACCAGAATCACGGGCTTCTTTGCTTGCGTAGCCGTAAAAGGTTACTTCTGTTCCACGACCTTTAAAGTCTTCTTGGACAGCACCGATGTTCCAATAAACCGAATTTACGCCAAAGTCTGTTTCTACTTCTTTAATGAGAGCCATTTGTTTTCCTTAAACGTCTGTTGAGCCAGCGTACTGGGTAAAAGTCTTCAGAACATTGTAAAGCGCAGGGATAAAGTCACCCTGAATGTCGCTCATGTTCACATAATGCGCCTGTTGCTGAATAGAAGGCCATCCTGCTTGACGGGCTTCCTCTGTTGCGTGGATTTCCACTTGTACTTGTACTTGGTCTTTTGTACCAAAAAAGTTAGTGATACGGGCATAGGCTTGGGTTTCCTGTTGTCCGTTTGTTGAATTAGTTGCGGTTATCTTGAGTGCCATATTAGTCCTTAGAAAGTTACCTCGGTTGTCTCTAGCTTGGCAACAACCCTAATTGTGGTTGACGCTTGACCAGTAAATGTAATTGCTAATCCACCATTTGTAGTGTCGGCAGTTGCTGTGATAGCCCATGTTGCCGCACCGACATCTGCATAGGCTGATGTTACTGTAGGTGTACCAACTAAAGCGGTAGAAGCGGCATTTGCGCCTCGTTTGATAGCACCTTCAATTGCCCAAGCCTTTGTGTTACCACCACCTGTTACGTTAGCAATAACAGAGCCTTTGAAATAGTAGGCAGAGTTGTTGGGTAGGATTACTTGGTTTGTTGTAGAGGCGGCTGAAGTGTTTGAAGTAAGAACTGTTGCGGTTGCGTCTGTTGTTTGACGAGCAAGAACTAAAAATGCTATTTGGTTTGTATAGATTGCGCTTAATGGTGCACTACAAGGAGAAATTGCAAGATTACCAATTATTCCCCTACTATTAGCATACTGACCAAGTGTTGTTGAAAAGGCAGAATTTGCTTGATTTCCAACACCTATGCAAACAGCGCCATCATTAGACGCATTGTTTGACCATCCAGCACCAACAAATGCACCTAAACCACTAGCAGTATTGCCACCACCAGCAGATGTTCCATCATAAGTTCCACCACCAACAACAACAGAGCCAATTCCACTAGCAGTATTTTTTAACCCACCGCCAACTGTTGACCACGCACCAGAAGCCACATTACGATTAGCCGCAGTACCCGCATCGCCTCCGCCCCCGATAAAACTATAACTTCCAGTTGCCTGATTATTTCCTCCTCCTACCACTACCCCGTGAGGAGTGAAGAAAGATAGAGTAGATGTGCTTGAGCCTGATGCTACCTTTGACAGAGTAAGGGATGTGCCACTGATAGCGGCTACATAGGTTTCAGCGGCTATGCTAGTTCCCGTAATGTACTGACCAACTTTGATAGACGCATTACTTCCACTCAAGGTCACAGCAGTTGTGCCGTTCATCGTGCCTGATTGGGTTGTTACGGCAGAACCAGATGTGCCTGAATTTGTAAAACCTGCGCCAATAAAGTTGTGGAAACCTGCGGCAGTATTTGACACGCCAGTGATAACAGCAGACGGGTATCCGCTAACAGTATTTTGTTGACCTGCGCCTAAAAAAGCCCATGAATTGGTACAAACATTACTATTTCCGCCAGCAACAACAGAACCAAAACCAGTTGATTGATTGTTATTTCCACCAGAAACAACAGCATAACTTGAAGTTGCTCTATTAACCGCTCCTCCAGAAATAACTGAATATTGTCCACTTGCAACTTGCACAGCCGCATTTCTTACTGTCTGCCAATCAACAGCATTAGCACCCC
>ERZ807358.24-NODE-24-length-16433-cov-3.204573_pt1 | contig 16433 bp, 29 predicted proteins | sample MGYA00521254_ERZ807358 | MGnify/ENA primary metagenome ERZ807358 (study PRJEB31431, sample SAMN03801314) | freshwater metagenome | biome: Freshwater; feature: Lake; material: Water | place: Canada:St Catharines | collected 2012-08-09 | depth 1 m m ...
GGGTGGGTAGTTAGGAATGTTCTTTGTTACATCATCATGTAGTCTTGCAAGACGATTAAATTGATCGTCAAATCCAACAAAGAACTTATCCATGTCTTTGAAAGCAGGTACAGAAAAAATAGTAGTCATAATATATCTCCAATCACTTAGCTGTAAACACTTTTGAAACTAAAGTTTCGGCTGCGGCACCAGTCACGTCCCAATATGTTTTGGCAATTTGTTTAGTAAACAAAGTTTGTGCATCTACAAATTGTTGGAGAGGTTTTTTTACAGATTCGTCTTGGACGAATTGATTAAGCCAGGAAGTTTTTCCTGATTGAATGGCATCGATAGCCATGTTTGCGTAAAATAGCATAATTGCTCCTTGTTAAGCGAGTTAAATAAAAAAACTAACCCCGAAGGCATTAGTGGTAGTTTTAACTAGGGTACCAGCCTAGTTCCCATCCCGAGTGAGATGTAGGTATTTATATCATTCCATCAACACGTAGTCACTTTTTGACACACCACACTCAGGACAGTTAACTTCATCAGGTAAGCTAAGCCAATCAGCTTCTGAAAGCGTGTGGCCACAAACAATACAAACGTAAACCTTTTCAGACATTATAGTGCCTCCAATACTTTTGTGTATGCAGCAGCGTGACGTTCTTCAACTTTCTTCAAAGCTGCAAAACGTTTTTCTGCTAAAGCTAAGACCTTCTTGAATTGCTCTGCATGTTCTTTAGATTCATCGATTTGTTCTTGAAACTCTTTACTTGCATAAGATAAGCCTTCACCGTATGCTTGATTTTTAAATTCAGGATACATTGTAGTAAACTCATATGTTTCACCTTCGATTGCTTTTTGCAAACACTCTTTCGTTGTTGGCTTACCTATCAACAATTCCAAGTGACCCCAAGCATGCTTGATCTCTTGATTAGCAGTTTCTTCAAAATGTTTTGCTACGTCTTCAAAACCCTCTTCACGAGCGATCTTTGCAAAGTAGCGATACTTAACGTGGGCCATTGACTCACCAGCCAAAGCCTTTTCCAAATTGTGTAAAGTTGCAGACATTCTCTTCCTTTCAAAAAGTCTCTATATTATCTATCAAGTCAAAACCAAATTCCTAATTGATTTAATTAATCACAACGATTAGATTTCTAGAATCTTTGTAATATCAAAACCTGTATTATCCTCATGCCCTTCGTATCCACGAGGGTTGCAAACTATACGAGTTGTTCCAATTAAATAATCAAATACGTGATGAGTGTGACCATGAGTCCAAAGCTTGATTTGAGGATGATCAAGAATGAACTCAGATAGATCAGAGCTGTATGCACCATTCATAATGTATTCTTTTTGATACTGTGGTTTAGTTGACAACTTGCTTGGAGCATGATGCCCAACAACAACATACTTTCCTGTTGGATTAGCTTCAATGGTTTTCTTAATAAACGCAAGCATATCTTTATGTTCAACAACAGAACCCATAGCAGAGAATCTACCAGTTCGTGTATGAAAGTTACCATCAGTATCTTTATAGTGAACTGGCTCTCGAGAGTCATTAATGATACGGTAGTCATTCATCACACCACGAATGTGTGCCATTGTCATTGGATCCTCTTTGTTCATGTTGGTCCAAAGAGTCCCACAAATAAAAGTCACACCATCAATGATAACAGATTCCTTTTCAAGAATATGCAAGTTAACAAGGTAACCTAAACGTTCTTTAAGAATGTTAAATGTGGTTGCAAAGTCTCCATGATAGTGTTCATGGTTACCCATAATATAAATCACATGCTTGAAACGAGCACAACACTCTTGGAAGAATGTATGGATTGTTGCAGACCTGCCAAATCTATCAAAGACATCAACATCATTCAAGGCTTTGAGGTCAGCAGCAACACAAATGTCACCAGACAACACAAGAACGTCTGCTCCATGGTTATCAAACGAAATAGGTCCAAACTCTAAATGGACATCACTGGCTAATTGAATTTTCATGATCGGTGTGCAAAAAATACGTCTTTAGTTACTTCTGCAAGAGCAATGTTACCTTTGTATTTTGAAAGGTTATCTACAGCTCGAGCAGGGGTTTCGAAAACAGCAACAGTCTTAGGACTTGCTTTAGTGGGCTCATGGATAGAGCGTAAGTAAGAAAATGCTTGCATGGCATTGGCAAAGCTCTTAAGCTCACCATTACCATCCTCTAACAATACAAACGATTCGTCTGTATACTCACCGATAGCTATAGAGCGGTCTCGTTTAAAAAATAAAACTTCGCTGGGATTCGTCTTGCTGAATTTGTGAGTTAGGATCATGATGAATATAGTTAAGTAGTATGCCTGCTTCTGCAAGCATTGTAATTGCTACATCACTATTATCCTGTGGCCTCGCTTCTGAGGTCAACATTACAATTCGTTTCACACCCTTTTGAATAATGGACTTAACACATTCGTTGCAAGGAGGAAGTGTAACGTATAAAGTTGATCCACGCGTGTCTGCAAAACAGTTGTCCAAAGCATTGCGCTCCGCGTGAGCAACAAACATTAGTTTGGTCTGTCTATCTTCGTACCTTGTAAGTAAATCAAATACTCCACGTGGAAAGCCATTATAACCAACACTAAGAACTTGTTTGGTCTCATTGACCAATACTGCACCCACTTTGGTTCTTGGATCTTTTGACCATGTAGCTACATGCTGCGCTAGACCAATAAAACGTTCATCCCAAACATTGTTCATTAAAGTTTCCGACCAATATTATATTTTGCAACAAGCTCCCACTCATCTCTGTCTTTGTAAGGTAAAATCTTGATCTGCGACAGCGGTGTGCGAGGCTCTTGTGATTTTTCAACAACTACTAACTTCAGCAGTCCCCATTCTGACAAAAGGTTCACTATGGTGTTTCGTCTTCCAACATCTTCTTCAGAAAAATTAGAAGGCTTACCATCAAGAGCAAACAGCTCTTTAAAGTGAACGATATAGTATTTTCCCTGTTTATGTAAGATATGACAAGACTGATAAAGTTTTCGGTCTTTCTTGGATGCCACACCAATTCGAGTCAAGGTCTCTTTAATCTTCAAAAAATCTTCCTCGTTAGGAAGAGTCACCTCTATGAGGCTGTCGATCACATTCATTATTTCCACCCTTAGCAAGTTTATTTTTTATTATAGTTAATTGCTCACCTGACAGTATCGATAGTGCTTCTAGGGCTTTCTCATTATTATAGCCATAGTATTCTTTGACAGCTTCAATATCGTTATTGTCTTGCTTTTTCACCCACTTAGCAAAACGCTTAGATGGTCTGACGATATTTAGAAGATAAGAATATTGTAGCTTGTTGTCTAACGTTTGGAACCCCGACATAGCATGAGCATGCATTAACGTATCGGGGAAGTAAGACAGTGCTCTATTTACCAGGAAAGGTTGATAGCCTTTTTCAGCCAACTCATCGTTGTCTGTTCCAGTCATCAAGTCTTTCTTAGTATGATTGATTGCGTTTACGTAGTCGAATGGATTCATTTTAAAATTATATCCGCTACACGCTTAGCAGATCCACAAGCCAAAGTCCATCCCAACGTTCCATGACCGCAGTTTAAAACCACTGTATCGTTAAGACGTTCAGTGTAAGGTAAGTTAGAAGGTGTGGTGGGTCTCAGTCCCGACCAGTATAGCGCGTTCGACCATTCGCATCCGTCTCCAAATAGGTCTCTAGCTTTATCGTGAACCACTTTACAGCGTTCAACGTTGACTGTAGAATCCCATCCAGCAAGTTCAGCAGTGCCAGCAATACGCAACCTATTACCGAAGCGAGAAAATACCAACTTGTTTTCATCATCTGTTAGACTTATAGTAGGTGCCTTTTTACTATCTATAACAGGAACTGTAACAGAACTACCTTTAGCAGGGTAAATCATCAGCTCTTTTCCGAAGTTTGCTTTAACAAACTGATAGCTGTAAGAACCCATAGACACCACAAACTGTTTTGATGACAACACAAAAGCTATGTCGCTATCATGCTGATGCACTTCAACCTTGTTGTCCTTCAGTGCGACGGCTGAACAATCATAGAAGAACCTCACACCATTTGACTCTAAGAAGTGAGCTAGGTTCTTTGTAAACAAATTACAGTCACCACTTTCATCATTAGGAGCAAATGTTCCACCAACAATCCTGTCACCCAAGTGAGCAAGTGCTGGCTCCATCAAAGACATCTCGCTAAACGAAGTTGGTTGAATTGTTAACCCAGCTTGCCTCATTACATCCATTGCATAAAGAGCTCTATCAAAATCTTTCTGATTTTGGTAGAAGTGAAGAATACCTCTTGTTAAGTGGTCATACTTTACCTTAGACCTTCTTCTAACACGAATCAACTCTCTGCGTGACTCCATGGCTAGGTGAACCAGATTGGTTGTGTTCTCGTCCGTTCTAGTGCGTGAGCAATTGCGTAACCACTGAGCAATCCATTTCAGTTGGTGCAGGTCAGCTTTTGGTTTAAAGTAAAGAGGACTGTCCTTCTTCATTAACCATTTTAGAACTTGCCACTGAGCTCCCGGATTGGCCCACGGCTCAGCATGAGAGACAGAGATCTGTCCCCCATTAGCAAAAGAGGTCTCCTCTGCCGCCTCTGGTTGTCTCTCAACAACAGCAACTTCAAGACCTCTTTCCCACAAATAAAAAGCGGTAGTGATACCAACAACACCACCGCCTAAAACTATAGCATCATATTTCATTTCTATCCCATTAGCATACGAATAAGTCCAATACTATCTATCGTTGTTAAGAGCAAGTAATTAGCAAGCATCCCAAATGATTTCCTAGTAAAAGCAGCCCAAGCATAAAGACCACAACCAAGGATCCATAAAGGGTAAAGAGTAAGTAGAGGCGGATTGGGGACAGTGAGAGCCATGGTAATAGAACACCCAATACTGATGCCCCAAGCGACAAGCTCAACACAGAAACGAAAACGATTACTATACCAGTCATCTTTGATCCATTTGAACGTGTTTATAAAAATATCATTCATTATAGTTAATCTTGTTAATAAACCGCTTCTTCTTGTAAGCGTCCCAAGCAGCCATATATCCGTTGTCCTTATCAAGGAGTTCAAAATATTCTTGCTCAGTTATTACTCGAGTGGATGAAACACACTCATCAATGTGATGTTGTGAAAACTCCTCAAAGTCTTCACGACCTTTATTCATAACAACTTCATCTGCTGCATGTTCCTCTTCATTGCATTCTACAACATAGCGATGCCTGAACATGGAAATAGTTTCAACCAGAACAAGTTTTCTATTGGGGTTGTTTTTTCTTTCTTCAGCACATTTGTTAGTAGCAATCACTGAACCATCTTTAGTGTCCCAACTAATAACATCACCTTCACGCCAATCTTGGTCCTTGCAGAACTCTTCAGACAACTGGAGCAGTTGATCTCCATCATCACCTTCAACAATATCAAATTTGTATTCGTTATTCAAAATGGGGCCTCTTCTAGGTTATCAAAACTTGGTTTCATATGATCCTGGTCTTTGCAGTATGTAAATGCAGAGCGAGGTAGAGTTACGACTTCAGGAAAGGGCCAGTGCTTATTAGGAATACGAATTCGGTAAGTTCCGTTACCAAAATTGCAATCCTCATATCCAATAGAACCATCAACGCACTGGACTTTCTTTAAGCCGTAACTATACTTCTTCATTTCCATTCCATGTTAACCATAATCTCAGCCATACATGCTGTAGTGTTGATCTCTTGATCAGCAACAAACGCAGCCTTGTGTTGATAGTTGGCCAAGATCATGACCAAGTGAGCAACATTAGCATTGTCAGCAAGTAACATAGATGCATTATCATACAGTCTTCGGAAAAGGACAACTGGATCAATATCCGTGTTCTCACCAACCCACTTACGAACATTGGTGAAGTCTTTTTTCTTCATGTAGTCTATAAGCGCTTTGAAATTATCTTCCTCAAAGTTGGAAAGAATTCCAGTATCAATACTACCAGTAGCACTATAACGTTGTAACTCATTAAGAGTCCTGCGGAAATCGGGGAAGTGTTTCTCAATGACAGCAGCAACAGCTTTAGGAACATGCTCTACATTCTCTTTCTTTAAAATGTCAATAGCACGATTAAAGAACTTAGCAGCCAACTTAGGTTTATCTTCTTTTGGAATAGTAAACTCAACTACAGAGCACCGTGAGTGCAAAGGATCAATAATCTTGTTCTTAAAGTTACAAGTTAAAATAAACCCACAGTTCTTACTAAACTCTTCCATAAAATTACGAAGAGCAGGCTGAGTGCTGTTGGGGTTTAAGTAGTCAGCTTCATCAAGGATAACATACTTCCGACCACCATGAAACGATACAGAGGATGCAAACGACATAATGTCATTTCTCAGTGTATCAATATTACCATTCAACGATCCATTGATGACGATGTAGTCACTTTCAAGCTCATCAAGCATTGCACGTGCTACTGTTGTCTTTCCAATACCAGCTCTGCCTGTTAGCAATAGGTTTGGAACATTCTTATCATCAATGAACTGTTGAAGAGTCTTCTTCAAGTTGATTGGAAGAATCGTATCCGCAATGGTACGTGGTCGATACTTCTCGACCCAAAGGTAGTCTTCACGCAAATTAGCCTCCGAAAGATGAACTAGATTCTGTAGGGATCCAGTATTCTACTTCATCCCCTCGAAAGTACGCTAATCCTCTTGAAGTAATCTTCACATTGTAATCACCACTGATAATCTTAATGTTCTCAGCTTTAAACATCATACTGAAGCTGTGTTCTGTTGTACCAACTTCGATCTTGAACGTATCTCCTGTGGGATTCTTCGAGTTCATCGCACCAACATACACTTTACCGTCTTCTCCACTAACAGAGAGCTCAGGCATTTGCAAAATGTTGATAGCTTTTAACACGCTGGACAACACATCAGCAGACATTGTAAACTCAATCTCAGCATCCTCAGGAAACTTGATTGGCTTATCAGGTGGAGTAACAATCATCTCTGGATCTGCGTATGTGTAATTTACTACACGGTTACCTTCTGATATAACTAAGAAACTATCACTCATTGCAATATCAGGATCATTGAACATTGATAGTACACCAATGAACCGTGACAGATCGTAAATCGCATAGGTCTGTGGAAAGACCTCGCCCACTCTTGCTCGAGCCATCACCGTTTTATTGGGTGACATGGTAGTAATTACACTACCATTCTTGAACAAGAGTGAGGGATTGATAGTAGAAAAGTTCTTCAATACTTGAAGGGTTCTACTTGACAATTTCATTACTTTGCCTTTTCTTTCTTTAACATATTAGCGTCAGCTGTTGCTGATGCGCCAATCGATGCCAAGTCTGCCAAGCTACCACCAAACACATAAGTGCCTACGTGTTGTGTTTGCATCCATGGGCAGAACCAGACTCTCATACCAGCCTTCTGGACATTGTAGCAGAACATATAGTCCTCTGACAAGTAACGTTTAGATACTGGATCAATGATACAGTCAAAGTAAGCCATGATCTCACGTGAGCCATCAAAAGCCTCAGTGCGAATGTGATCTGGCTTATAATGAAGATGTGGGAATACTTCTTTATACTTGTCAAACGTTTTACGACGGATCATCATAAAACCAGTACCCATCTCCATCACTTCTACTGGTTCACCAATTGGAATCTCTCTTTGACCACCCTTTGGATTAAACACATAGTCACCAACAAACTTCTCTAACTTGTTTGGATCTTCATCAGCAAAACCTTTATCGACGGCTTGCTTAACCTTCTCCCAACTGATACACTTCTTAGGATAAGGAGCACCGATCACATCATATTCACTCTCATCATCCTGGATGGCTAGCAAAGCTAAAACATCTTGTGGGTTGAATCCAATATCGCTATCGATGAATAACATATGAGTAGCATCGCTACGCAAGAATTCATCTGCACAGTAATTACGAGCTCGTGTGATCAATGATTCATTGAACAAGAAATACAACTGCAAAGGAATGCCATACTTTGCACATACAGCTGACAAGTCAGCAATCGCACGTGTATACATTCCCACACAGTTGCCACCATACATCGGCGTTGCGAGAAACAGTTTGCGCTTACGCAACTCTTCAATTGATACTTTTACTTCAAAGGCCATTATTTAACTCCATATTTTTGGTCGTGTTGTTTATTAATTCCATAGTCACCATCGTAACTACTCAATGCTTCTGCTTCGAAGCTGATGTACTGTCCAATCCTCGTCCCCTTCTTAATCCGTGCCACACCAGTAGTAACATGGAGCACGGCAGCCATAACACCATGATAACCTGAGTCATAAAGGCCGCTAGTGAGAAACAAGCCATTACGATTAAGAGTAGAACGAGTGATGACCCAACCAGCTTCGCCAGCTCCCACGTTGATGACGTTCTCCATAACGACCTCATATCGTCCAAGCTGGAGCGTGTAGTATCCGAGGTGGTCTGGCTGGAGCTCAAACTCTGTCCCTCTGTGTCTTTTGTGTTCATTTGAAATTTCAAATACGTTATCGCTGATCTTAAAGATTGTTCCCAATCTCAAATCCACAGCATTTGGTTGCGAGTCACCTTTACTAACGTTAGTTAGGGTTGACCGGGACAAAGGTCCGAGTACGTGCTTCAATCTTTTTCTCCATAGTGTTATCGTCAGCATACATCATTAACATAATGTAGTGAACGGCTTTCAATAAATCTTTACGATTCTTTCCTTCTTTTTTACCATAGCGCATGATATACTTGATAGCTGTATCGGCAGCTGTGGTGTCTAGTGTCCCACGAGCTTGCCAAACATCGACTACTTGAATACCATCGTTAACATAATGCTGACCATAAGTTGAGTCAACATAATCCTTAATGTCGCTAATGTAAAGATCTTCATTATACTTGTACATTACTTCACTTTCTTATTAATGAAAGAACAATTATACATTGCATCTTTGATTGAGTCAAGGTCACACTTAGAATATTTAAAATCTACTTCGTGTTCAAACTTACCCTCCATCAGTCCTGATGGTGATTGATCAAATCGAATATAATTTAAACCAGCCCACACCGCTGCACTCGAATCCCAGCTATAGATGTGCTGATGAAACTCTCTCAACAAATCAATCTCGTTCGGTCCATCAACCATTCCTAAGCAGTGAAACTTATCGTGGACATACCTTAATGAACCACGGTTCTTAAGTTCGGTGAGGACTTTCCAACGTGAAAGGAATCGTTGCATCTTATATGCATCACTTCGCTTACCATCATTGAAGGTTGATTCATTGACACCACAAGCAATCGGACAAGCAAGAATGGACAAACCAATCAAATCAATGCTTGGCTCATTCAACGCCCACTCTATTGAGGTCAACAAACCCTCCATATCACCGAGCTCACTTTGAGGACAGAAGAATGTTTTGAAACCGTGAGCTTTCAATTCAGGCATCATCTGTTTAGCCTTATCAACAGTCTTCTCCCAACGCTCTTTTGGATAGTCAGTCATCACAATATAGTCCGCACCAACTTGGTTACCCAAACCAATCAACTTATCTGATTGGTACATTGGACGGCCGAGCTTGAACATCTCAAAAGCTGAGTTGTCCATAATCTTAGGTTTACCGTCATCCAGATCTTCATAGAACTTAGCATAGGTTGGATCAGACTCAACCAAGTGAGCTAGGATCAAGTGAGCCCCACTCATCGGAGCAAACACCTCTAAGAATGGTGTGGGAGTAATATGACAGAAGTTGATCATGCTGAGTAAACTTTCATTGCAAGATTTTCTTTGCATGGGAAATACATTCTACAACCGTTCTCACCATCTTCCGATACTTCGATTACATAATCGCGATCAGGCCATGCGTTGTAGGTGCGCTCATACAATTCACGAGCCATCATCTCACACGACTTATGATTCATTTGTAATGTACCATCAGCATAAAAGTTTTCAAGAATACGCTTCAATTGAATGAATTCAACATCTCGGTTATCGTGGAACACTTCCATCTCCAAACGGAAGTGGAAGATGTGGCGGTGAGGAACACCTAGGAATGATACATCTAACCAATCCTCGGTTGCTAGCGTTGGGTCAGTATCAGCACCAGGATAGCGATGAATGCCTTCTTTTTGAAATGTAACCCAAATAAAACTTTTATTTTCCATAGTGTCTCCTTGTAATATTAACTGGCAGCTTATCTTTCACTCCAACCCAAAAACCTTTTGTCTTGTTGTTAGTTGTAATATAATTTTGCATCTCTTCGCGAGCATACCAGGCCATCCAGCCTGTCTCAACATTAACGTGCCAGTATCTGTGATTCTTCTTTTCAGGTTTCATCCACTCTACTGGATCAACATAGAAAGCACCAAAGTCATTCATGTTGGCTTTGACATCAATGCTGTAATGATTGTGCCAAGAAGGTTTCTTAATCCACAAGTCCTGGCCTGCAACTTGTTCTTCGTAACTGGCCTCGTTGTCAATCACATCCCAACCCCAACTCTCAACTGCTTCTTTAACAAACATCTCGCCTTCACGACCTTTGGCACCTGAAGCACCAAAGGCCTGTTCGAGAGTAGGAGTCCATTGACTAGTAAGACGATCACTCATTTTAGCAACCCATTTGAAGTTTGACGTTGTTGAAGAATTCAGCTTTGACTGAATCGTTGTGGAACAATCCATGTACTACTGATGTTTGTGTTAAGCTGGAGTGTGCTTCTACTCCACGGTTCTCCATACAGCCATGAGTTGCTTGAATGTACACAGCTACGTTCTCTGTGTCACAATTCTGCATGATAGCTTTAGAGATCTGGTTGACCAAGTCTTCTTGTAACTGGCCACGACGAGCACACCATTGTGCAATACGAACATACTTGGATAAACCAATCACACGTCCTGTTGGAATGATACCGATGATAGCGATTCCACTAACTGGCTGGTGGTGATGTGAGCACATCGAGGTGAGCTCAGCTCTTACACAAAGCATACCCTCGAATCGTTCTGGACCTTCATTGGGAAAAGATGTAGCTTTAGGCTCTTTAGAATAACGACCCTCCATCAACTCGTACACATACATCTTAGCCAGACGGCGTCCTGTATCCATACTGTTGGGGTCGTTTTCAACGTCGATCACTAGAGAAGAGAGGACGTCTTTAAATTTAACCGACAACTCATCAACCAGCTGTTCCAGTTCTCTATTGTCATGGTCGATGTATTCGGAAATGTTATCGTTTGCAAAGAATCGTACTCCATTCTTCACCAGACGATCTCTGATTCTCTTGGAAACGAAATACTCACCTCTATCTAATTCACTCATGTATACTCCATATAAAAAGAAACCTCCCGCAGGTGGAGGTTATTATAAAATAATAAAACTTATTTGTCAAGCATGTTGTTCTTGGTTGTCTTCAATATAATCAATGATGTTATCAAGATATTTTTTAATCAGTCGGTCCTTGATCAGCTCAGGGACTGTCACAAATGGCCACTCAATCCTGAAAGGACAAGAGCCACTCCACCGACTATTCTCTATAAAATATTTATAGTGTTTAACGTGTTCCAAATTACTTGGATCAAAATTTTCTTTGAGGTAAGTCACCTCTGATAGCTTATAACTCATAATATTTTAACCTCAATGTCCAGCCAACTTCTTGGCGTTGTAGTAGTAAGTTGTAGCTCCGGCAGGAGACATATCCAACTGCTCACGTATCTTAGCGATCACGTTGTCTTTAGACTGGCCAGCAAAATCACGATAGATCTCCAAAGCACGTTCTTGCTTAGTAGGACCACCAGTGCGGGGACGCTTAGCTGCTACTTTAGTCTTAACAACTTTAGCAGGCTTTGCAGGCTTAGCTGCACGCTCAGCTTCCATAATAGCACGACCCTTAGCTAACTTAGCTGCACGCTCTACTTCCTCCGGGAAGCCCTTGTAAGGACCGTCCTCAACCTTACGCTTGGGATCTAATAACCAAGTATTGTAATGGTCAAGCTTGCGTTGCAAGTAGTTGTTATCGTAAGAGTTTGTGTAAACTTGTTTCATGGTTGTTTCCTTAGTTGATATGTCTATTATATCCGCTTTGTCCAAAAAGGTCAACAGTTGTAACTTGTTGATTTTAGGGGACATTACCTCTTCTCCATGCTTACATTTCCCGTGGTATTTGAACCCAGTACACGTGCAGGAATATTGGTTTTCACGAACAGATACCACATAAGTGCTACCTTTGGAACCTTGTATATTAAAATACTTTGTTGAGTCAGAAGTGCTACCTTTGATAATATCAACTTTAGTAATATTTTTAATCGATATAATAGAAACTGGAAAATCTTTATTACCTGTTTCTATAGTAATCGAATCAGCATCAACCCATTTAGGATTATTAACTACAACACCTTCGATAATAGATTGATCAAAGGGTTTTGTTTCACTAGTATAATAATTAATGTTTCTAAATGAAACAGTAACCTTAACTATTGAATTTGCAGAAGGAATTTGAATTGTGTTTTCCATAAGGGGATTATCACACAATTCAAACCTTTGGTCAACTCTTCTTTGGTGGCCGGGGAGGGAAGAAAGGGAATGCACCCCATGGCTGTCTCAACACTTTACCAAGGGTAGCATGACCACCTTGATCTACCCACATCTTTGAGATAACAGTCTTAGCATTACCTTCTTCGATAACATACCGCACAAGGTATTCAGAAGAATCATAGGTTCCATTTGGAACCCATTTGAACTGCTTAAACATTAAACAGGTCCTCGTTCCACTCACGGTGGCCTTCACGGAACGCCATGTTGGCTTGTGTCTCACGAACCTCTACACGGAAGCACCACAGACGATTAGCTTCTGATGGACCCCAATAGTCTGGAATGTAAATTGCATTGACGTACTTGTACAGTTGATCAGCAAGACCTTCACAACCTAACTTAGGAAGGATAGTTAGCTTAGCAATCTTACGACGCTCCATCTCTTTGTACAATTCAAGCTCAGGATCGTTCTCTGCAACAAGCAAAGTATGATCGAACTGATCTTGGAGGAGTTCTTTCAGCTCTTTGAGACCACCATAGTCTGCAGCCCAGTTACGAACATCAAGATCATTTGTTCCAAAGTGGAACTTCATCGAGAAGCTGTAACCATGAATTAAGTTACAATGGCTGTCTGCTTTCCACTGACGATATGCAACTGGAAAGGCATCCACGTATTCTTTTGTTGAAACATATTTGTATGTGATTGGTTGTTGTGTCATATTATCCCTCTAATGCTACTCGGCGCCACTCGTCGCCTACTTGAATCCAAAGCCTGTTATCTTTACCAACAGTCATTGCAACCTTATGAGTTGTTCTTGTATTAATTGGAGCAAAAGTAAATCCTGATCCAACACCAACATGCGCGTAACTGGGTTCGAGCTCGGGTGGAGGTCCATACGATCCATTAATTTGTAATGAGGTTGCACCACTTGGTGGTGCTAGATGACTAATGTCTTTGTTTTCATTAGCAATCTCTTTTACTTGCTTATAAGAAGCAGCACCAACAACAAAAGCACTAATGATACCAGCACCCTTTAGGAAACTACGTCTTTCACTCATCATGTACCCCACTCATTCTTAAACAAAGGAACTTGCAACCTGTCAGAGTATCTCCAACCCTTCTTGATAGCAAACTCAGCCACATTACGGCTATTCATATTATAAACAGATTCTACACCACCAACAGGCATAACATACACAGGACCAGTGAACCCTGCTTTGCGATACTCATCTACTGCTTGCTGTGCTTCATCAATATCATCCTGAGAAGCAACAACAAACTTTAAGTACGTGTAACCTACACTACTGTATTCAGCAATGACATCAGGACAGATTGCTTCATGCCATTTCTCACCAGACACAGATAGTTTAGGTGATACAGAGAATGTCAAAGCATCGTAACCACGTTCCAGTACCCATTCATCTCTCAAGTAATCAAAGAACTTAGGCTCAAGCTTCTGTGTACCATTCGTTTCGAATGTTAGCTCAGCAAGAGCTTGCATCTTCGGATGCTCAAGCAATTCTGGATAAGCACGTTGCCAACCAAGCAATGGTTCACCACCCGTAATTACGAGATGTTCGTCTTCCCACCTCTTGTGCGGAAGCATATCCATAATTGTATCGGAAATCGAATCAGTACTAAGAACAGGAGAAAGATGCTTAAAGCGAGGGTCCCAACTAGCGTAAGAGTCGCAGCCAGTACTAACAAGTGGAAGGCCGTTGTAACTTCTGATATCATCCACCTTAAGCGCAATAACATTTCGCTCATCACTCAGCTCTCCTTTGGGCATTCCAAAGCCCTCACATTTGAAGTTACATCCAAAAGTACGAAGGAATACAGAAGGAACTCCCATGTAGCGACCTTCACCCTGGATACTATAAAACAGCTCCGCTACTTTTAACTTAGCCATTAGACTAGCTCCTCTACAATACCAACAGCTTCTGCAATAATAAACATTACACCAGCTGATGCAAAATCACCAGATATCAACATAAACGCGGCTGCAATTCTCAAACCACTTTTAATTAAACTAGCATAGAAATGATTCTTACTTGGATCTTTAGGTTGGATTTCCATTTTCTTTATTTGCCTTTTCTAAGATGCGTTGAACCATACTAGTGGGTACAACTTGTTTGGGGGTGTTCTTAACAATACGGTCATGAGCTTTCTTTGTTCTCATAGCCCTATCCAAATGAATTTTGTTTGCTCTAGAAGTATACACGATACCATCTAAATGATCAAGCTCGTGTTGGAATATCCGAGCGGTCATCCCGTTGAAGTCTTCTGTGTGTGTCTCACCATCAGGAGTTTGGTAACGAACCCTGACTCCTACAGGTCTCTTAATCTTAACATACAGGTTGGGGTATGACAGACAGCCTTCAGAGAATTGGATCGGTTCTCCAACGTAGTCAACAATCCTAGGATTGAAACAAACCTTTGTTGGGTTAGACCACATTACAAATACTCTATAAGGAAGACCACATTGGTTTGACGATAGTCCAAGCCCTTCACGGTCTACCATTGTCTCTATCAAATTGTTTGATAGTTCATTTGCATCCATTGGAGGATTGGTAAAGTCCCACTTTTCCATCTTTGTGCGCAACAAAGGATGGTCACAATTAACTAAATTTAAAATCATTATACCTCAGCAATCCGTGAGAAGTTTTTATGCTTTTCAAACTTCAACACCTTTTCAAACTTATCCAAATAAGCATCAGTCTTATGACTAATGACAAACACATTGTTACCTTGAGTCAATGCTTGGAGAATACCAAGCAATTCATCATTGCCAGTATTGTCTAGCGATCCATCAAATACTTCGTCGAGTATAAGAAGATTGGTACTAGCGCTGTTGCGTAACTTAGCAATTGATCTCCAAGTGAACAAAAGAGCAAGATCCAATCTTGCTTTTTCACCTTCTGAGAAAGATGCGTAACTGAATTCATCTCTAAACCTCGATTTAATTTTCTCTTCAAAATTCTCATCTAGCTCAAAGTTGACAAAGAAGTCCATTGAAGCCAGATACTTGTTGATCAGTTTATTGATCACAGGAATGTACTGTTTGATGATCTTAGTCTTAATTCCACTATCTTTCAACAGAACAGAAGCAACATCATACACACTCTTCTCATCTTCAAGCTCAATCTTAGCTAAACCCAAAGCTTTCTGGTCTTCTAAAAGAGTTTTAATCTCTGCCGAATTGTTCTCAATGTTCATCGTCTTCTCTTGAAGAGCAGTAACCTCAATCTGCAATTCCTGAATAGCTTCATTAGAAAACTTAGCGTTATTGTTACTAACCGCTACATTCTTGTTTAATTCCACGATAGAATCGTTTATCTCAGCAAACTCCTGCATTGACTCCACTACGATGCTAAGTTCCTCTTGTAGCTTGTTTAAACCGTCCACAAGCTGCGTTTGCTGATTTGTTCTATCTCCAATCATGTTATCTTTGAATTCTTGGCTGATATCTTGATTGCAAGTAGGGCAAGTATCATTATCTGTAAAAAATTCAATCTCTTTTGTTGTTTTCTTTACACGCTCACCAATCTGTCTCTGTAATGTTTGCAGTTTGGATTGCTTAGCTGACAACTTATCTTTGTTGATTAGCTTTGTGCGGAGTTCTTCAATCTCTTTATTGAAAGCTTCGACATTCTTTTTAATTACGGTAACATCATTGGCTAGCTTTGTAATCTTGGATTGTTTATCTGCAATAAGTTGAGTGTTGTCAACTTTCTGTGCTTCCAAATGCTTTTTATGGATATCAATCTTGTCAACAACCATTTCCAACTTATATTTGTTATCAGTGATTGTAGTTTTGTTAGTTGCAATCTTGTCTTTCAGCAAACTATTCATTACAGAAAAGATCTGAATGTCTAAAAGATCTTCGATGATCTCTCTACGGTGAGCAGCTGGCAATTGC
>ERZ807358.25-NODE-25-length-16330-cov-4.008183_pt1 | contig 16330 bp, 39 predicted proteins | sample MGYA00521254_ERZ807358 | MGnify/ENA primary metagenome ERZ807358 (study PRJEB31431, sample SAMN03801314) | freshwater metagenome | biome: Freshwater; feature: Lake; material: Water | place: Canada:St Catharines | collected 2012-08-09 | depth 1 m m ...
GTATTTGAATGGCAATATTCATCGTACTGATGGACCCGCTGTGGAATATGCTGATGGAACCAAGATGTGGTTTGTGAATGGCAAGTGTCATCGTGAAGATGGACCCGCTGTTGAATATGCGGGTGGAATCAATCGTTGGTATTTGAATAATAAAGAATTTACTGAAACTGAATGGCGCAAGAAAACTCAAAAGACTAAGGCGCCTTGTGTTGGTAAGGTGGTTGAGGTGGATGGAGTGAAATACAAGCTTGTTGAGGCTTGACTTGTTTTAAACTCCGTGGTAAAGTGGTGGAGTAATAAGAAACAACTAAAAAATAAAAAATTATGGGATGTGACATTCATTTGTATATTGAGTATAAGTCTAAAGATGGATATGATCCTGCATGGCAAGGTTTTGGTGGAAATATTAATCCCGGCCGTAATTACGCAATGTTTGCATTGATGGCAGATGTTCGCAATTGTTATAGTGACGGAAAATTGCCTGTTTTGGTTGAACGCCGTGGTATGCCTGAGGATGCGGGTTATACTGCAACAGATGATAACCGAATCTATATTAGTGAAACTGAAAGTGATGACTATGTTTGTATGGAAACTGCTAAGCGTTGGGTTGAGTCAGGCAGTAGCAAGTTCATCAACGATAATGATGGAAATCCAACTTGGGTAACACAACCGGATTGGCATAGTCATAGTTGGTTGACAACCAGTGAGTTTGAGAGTGTCTTGAACAAGTATCTTGAATTGGAAGCTGGTTGGCATAAAGTGCGTGTTGAGGAACATAACAAAATGGTTAAGGAAGTGAATATTCAGCCTGATAGTTGGGCTTATGCTCCTCCATCTATTAATGATGAACCAGAGTATCAAGTTGTTTTGGCTAGTTTGAAGCGGTTTGAGGAACTTGGATATGATGCTCGTGTTGTGTTTTGGTTTGACAATTAATTTATATGAAATTCAAAGTAAGTTATTACGATTACGATAGTGATAAATATGTAACGAAGGATTGTGATAGGATGGATTTTTCTAATGGAGAATTTTATTTTTATCCTGTGGATAATCCTGTTAAGATTTATAAGGCTATAACTATTGACCATCCCAAAATTAAAGTTCAGCAAAATCAACGATGGGGTATCAAAATTATTGTTACAGGATATCAATGTATGAAAGATGGTGATTATTGGAAAACTGATACAACATTTGAAAGTGTAAAGGAAGATTCATATGAATGATGAAAATAAAGTGGATGTAACATTCACAACTGGTGAAGCAACTAATGAATTTTTAAAAAATAAAATAATACCTATTATCTATATGAATGAATCTGAAATTAAAGATGACAAGCGGACATATTACTATAACATAAAAGGTACGATGGAACCAGACTATGAAAGTATGTGTGCTTATTTATTGGATGAAAGTATATTGTTTGTTGGTTCAGCAGTTGACAAATGTGACAAACAAGAATGTACAGGGTTGTTTATTAATATAAATGATTACTTTGCTCCCGCTGCTGATTCTGAACCTGTAACATATAGTGAACTGCCAAAGTTGTATGAGATGTATAAAGAAAAGAAATATGATGGTGTATCTCAATTTGTTGCGGATAAACGAGGCATTCCAAACATTTGCTGGAAAGATGAAGGTAGTGATTTTAAGAAAAGAGTAAAGGATAGTCAATGAAGTATGAAGTAATAGAAAGATATGCGTGGTATTTTCCAGATAATGATATTGAAGTAAGCGTTTATCGTAAACAAAGTTATTTTCGTAGATTTATTATGTGGTTGTTTTTTGATGCTGAACTACGGACCTACTACAAGACACTTGACACTTTTCAGGCAAAAACTTTTCAGGCAAAAAAAGATTGACTTGGGTGAATTTCTGTGGTAAACTATTGTTATGAAAGTTAAAAAATTGATTGAACTATTGTCACAAATGGATTCTGAATTGATGGTTGTGGTTGCTGGTTATGAAGGTGGTGTTGATGAAATGGATAAGTATGAATTGTGTGATGTTGAATTGAATGTCAATACTGAGTGGTATTATGGCAAACACGAAATATTAGAAAAGGGAAAGGAACCCAAAAAGAAAGATTCAACTATTGTCAAGGGAATTCGTTTGATTGGTGACTGGAGTTAAAAATATATATGAAGACTAATAAAGAAAAAGATATATTGGCAATGTTTAGTGAATTAAATTCAATGTTTAACGAGCTAATTCGTGATTATAACAATGCGTTGGATGATATTGTAAAATTAAAGAAGGATTTGGCGTGGTATAAGGATTATGCTGATAGGTTGGTGACACATAAGGATATGGTATGTTTACCGGCTGATTTAAAGAATTTGCGTGAATCCAATGCTGCATTAGCAACTGAAAATGAAAACTATAAGAATAAAGTTAAAACATTGAATGAAGTTGTCTGTCAGGCTTGGTTTGCTGATGTAGAAGAAAAGGATAAGCAAATTGAACATTTACTAAAGAAGGTGGAGGAACTTAGTACACCTGAACCTACAGAAGAAGAATTGAATAGTTTGTTTATGGATAAACAGGTTAATCCTAAAGATATTGAGTTTGACGGAGACAAATTGGTATCTAGTGTAGAAGAAGCTGCGTCAAAGTTGAAGTCATTGAATGAGCATAATGATAATGTTTGGCGTAATTTTAATATAAGTAGATTCAGTTATAGTGGAATTGCTTGTCCAAAGTGTGGTAGTGAGCTGTATTATAATAATCCTGATATGGTATTAACATCAAATCCGCCTAAGCGTAGTGTTGAGTGTAAGAATTGTAAGCATACTGATTATGTTTATTAAATTAATTTTTAGTAAAGTGATGGAGTAATATGACTGAAATAGAATTAAGAAAATTTAAAGATACACTAAACAAAGCAAAAAATTATTGCGCTTTAGTCAATCAACGTGATGTTGGACCTGATATTATTCAATGTTTGAATAATCTTGGATACGCAGTAGAACTACTGGGAGACGCAGTGGAAAATCATTATCATTCAAAAGATGAAGATTATGAAGATAATGAAGATCAAAGTTAAGGATATAAAGATTCCCAGAAGTTTTCCGTATAAGGACTATATTTGTAAAGTTGACGGACATAAATTTCAAGCTCTCTTGGGTGAAGATGGTGAAGGCAAACTAATTGCGGGTATAGACAAAGATGAACCAATTTATAACTATGAAGATACATTGGAACATTGGATTGTTGAGGCTCAAAAGATGAATGATTTTTATCATAATCTTGTTGACTTTCTAAAAGAAGTAAAGTATATTCATAACCAAGAGAAAAAGTAATATGAGATTAATTAAGACAGGCAAGTATGAGGCTCCTATTGAATTAAAATGGAATGAGTGTTTGTTTGTAGATAGATGGGGTGATTATCATTTATATAGTGAATGTGGCAATACCACTTTTGATTTTAGACTTAATAAGTATCTAGAGTGTAGACAGAGAAGCAAATCAGTGTTTTCTGCTAATACTATTAAGTTGATTGACTTCGGAAGATATAATAAAAAAGATTGATATGACTGCTGATGATTTTGAATTTAATCCTGAAAAATATGAGGAAGAGATAACTAAGTTATACAGGCCGTGGGATTATAAGGAAATTCCAGTGGGTGTAAAAATGCGTGATATTTCTCAACCTAATAGTTGGTTTGGTATGGTTGACTTGGTTTTACCTGGCGATTCTCCAAACTATAATAGTCCAATACATTGCACTTTGTTGGGGTGGTGTACAGCCAATGATTTATTGGTGTCTTTGGAATATTTTGATGGACACGAATGGAAACCCTGTGGGATACTAAAATGATACGACAAACAAGAGAACATAGATTTTATGCGTGGTTACTTAAACATTTGATTTTGCCAAAATGTCTAAGAATGAGGCTTATTAAAAAAGTAAGTGACACTGCTCAATATTGAATATGAATACAAAGTATATAAGTGTATATCCGCAATGGCATTGTAGAAATGGTGGTGGATTATTTGTTGGAATACGATTTCAATTTCCAGTGACTAACTATGATAGTGAAGCATTTGCTTCTAAACATACTTATAGTTGTTTACGCTTGACATTGGGACTATTAGTGTTTAGTATCAATGTAGAGGTAAAATACAATTATATTAAAATGTTACCCCAATAAAAATATGACTAAACCAGAATTACAAAAACTTCTAATGAAATGCTTCTATGGAGATATAGACGAAAAAGAAGCTTTCAAACAGCTTGAACATTTGGTTGATGCTAGTGATGAGCTTGACAAACGGCTTGAGCATTTAGTTGATGTTAGCGATGAGCTTGATAATGCGTTAGAAAAAATCAATAGGCTAAAAAAAGCTGGAGATGTTATGTATGCGTTACTTAATCCTCCATCAATTAGTATGAGAACAACTGAGTATGATAATGCTCTACAAGGTTGGGATGACGCAAAAATTAGTTGACATTCAGATATTCCCGTGGTAAATTAAACTAAATAAACTTTGAAAGACTTGTAAGTTTCAAGCGTATATCTAGTATAGACACTTGTTTTTAAACTTGTCTAAATAAAACTATGATGATAGAAAATAATACTATTGAAAATAAAGCGGTAACAGAAAAGGATAAAACTATGAATAAGGTATTTGTATTTAGAGAACCTAATAAGAAAGATGAACGACATTTCCGTCCACGCTTATATGCTTTTGTTGAGAAAGACATTGTTAAGATTGAATCAATGTGGGGAAGTCATAATTGTTATTTGGTAGTAAATGGTATTGAAGTGCAAGGAAGTTTTGACGAATTAGTTTCTAAATTAGGTGAACGAGTTGATATTGAATGAATGATACATATTCATACCTAGCAATAGGTGAATTGTATTTCAGTAGTTTCAAATCCGGCAGATGGAAGTTTGCCTAGCGGCTCAAAAATTCCAATTGACTTGCTAAAAAGTGGTAGTAATTTAAAAAAATTTGAAAGATTTGTGAGTTTCAAGCGTATATCTAGTATAGGCTAGTGTGCAAAGTAAAAATATTTTTTTTTTCATAATAGTTTGTATATTTATACTAAAGAAAGATATATTAATATGACTAAGAGTGAATTAAAAAATATTATAAAGGAAGTTATCAATGAAATGTCTGTTAACGAGAATTATGAAGACGGCATTAAAGATACTAAAGACAGATTTGCTTATCTTGCTTTGAGAAAGCAAGAAAAAGATTATATACAAAAGAGCAAGCAAAGTAGTAGTCCAATCAAGAAACAACATTATTTAGATATGTCCAAACAAACATTGGATAAAGCGCTTGCAATTTTAAGAAAACATAAAGTTATTGACTAAATTATAGTAATATCATTTGTAATCAACTAACAGATTAATTTCTGTTAGTTTTTTTATTTTTTTCACTTGACTTTCTATAAAATTTGTGGTATTCTTATTAGACGATTAATAACAAATTTCTGTAAAATATACTTACAATGAGCGAACAAATAATTTGTAAAAAAAGCAATAGAAAATCTTCATTATTTGAATCAAATATAAGTTGGAGCGGTGATAACATTACTACTTGCAATTTATGCGGAATGAATGTTTGGGATTCTGAATTTGATAAACTTCATTTAGAATTATCAATCAACGAAGACGATGATTATCATTTTTAAAAAAGTTGTTGACTTCTGGAAAAAAGCTGGTAAACTGAAAGAGTAAATTAAATAAAGTATTAAACTATGAAGATTCGTTGGTATCACTGGATGGTTTATCGGTTGTTTCGTTGGGTATGGAACCCCATCTTTGAACAAAACCCTCAAATGACTCAATTTATGGTCAACCATATGAATAATTGGCTTGAGGTTACTGATCAGATCCGCAATAATGATTGTAGAAAATGAAGACTATGAATACTTATTATTTGGATAGGGGCTGGCGAGGCGCACTTGCTGGCTCGGTAGGTGGTTTTGTTGGTGCGGCCCTTGCACCTGTTATGCCAGCTGCATTGGCCGGCGCCGTAGGGGGTGGAACAGGATCCCTGTGGGGACAGTGGTTAAATGGCCAAGATCCGTATACGCCTGCTGGAAGCGCCAAAATTCTTACCGCTTGCGCCTTAGGTGGATTTTTCGGAAGACTTGGGGAGAAAATTGTTGACGCAGGTAATCCGAATTTCGGTGAAATAATGTCTGCTGCTGGAGCTGGAGGTTCTGGGACTGCGGGCGACACAGTAATAGACACTATCGATAAATTATTTGATGCTACCGAACGAATTCCCGTAGCAGGCGGTTGGCGAGAGTATCTGGAACCATAATAACTCTTCACAATGAGATTAAAACTGATCACCTTGTTTGCATGGGCATTGATTCTGCCTGTCTCCATGTCAATTGGATTTTTCACCGGATGGTTTGTAAAATTTATTTGGAACTCAAAAGAATGGGCATTAATAACATTTGCTATAACTTTCGCAGTTTGCACCCTTGGGAGTATTTGGCAATTAGATCGATTTGCTATTAAACATAATAATCGCAATCAAAAATTTTAGCACTACAGTGCGCTCATAACAGAATCTCAGTCTTAAATATTAGACTGCGTAAAGTTGAAGAATATGTTAAAAAACAAACAGAAGTTCCAAAACAAACACTAAAAAGTCTTGAGGAACATAATAACAAAGCATATAACACTTTTGCCGCAGTCAATAACCTCAACTCTGGCTTTGCTTGTCCAAAGTGTGGAGAAGAATTGTATTATTCTAATCCCAATTTTATGTTAACAACATATCCTCCTAAACGAGGTGTGCAGTGTAACAAGTGCAATCATACAGATTATGTATATTGACTTTCAGATATTCCCGTGGTAAATTAAACTAAAGTGAAAAATAGTTGTAAGCATCAGAGACTAGTAGAAGTAAAAATTCCCGTATATAATCATTATACCGGCGATGAATCTATTGATATAGATTGGAAATGGGAAGATACTTTTAAAGATATAGATTTGCATAGGTATAAATGCACACAATGTGGTGAAATTGGTTATTACTCAGGTGCTGCTGAAAATTACTATACCAAAGGAATCAAAAATCCTATGTTGGGACCAAGTTATGAATGAAGAAGAATTTGATATAAAGGACGATAGACGGACATACTATTACAACATTTTTGGCAAGATGGAACCAGACTATGAAAGTATGGCTGCTTACCTATTGGATGAAGGAGTATTGTTTGTAACATCAGCAATTGATAGATGCACTCAAAAAGAGTGTTTGGGATTATGTGTTTTGATAAATGATTACTTTGTTCCCGCTTCAGATGCTGAGTCTATTACTTATAATGAATTGCCAAAGTTGTATGAATTGTATAAAGAAAAACAATGGGATGGCGTGTCTCAATTTGTAGCAGATAAACGAGGTATTCCAAACATTTACTGGAAAGATAAAGGTAGCGCATTTCAGAAAAAACTTGACTTGTTATAAAGTGTGTGGTAAAGTAGAGTTATGTCAAAATTCAAACTTACATTAATTTCAGGCTTGGTTGTTGAACATTTTTCAGATACTATGATTCAAGCAATTAAGTATGTGGAACATAGATTTGAAACAAGTGTGGTAAAAGCTGAAAAGGTAAACTAATATGAACAGACTAATTAAATTTAGAGTATGGGATAAAAGAGAAACCAAAGGAATGTCTACTCAGAATATGTTATATGATGCTCAATTACATCATTTATGGCAAGACTTTGTAGATTATCCCGGTTATGAATTGATGCAATACACAGGTTGTCACGATTCATCCAACAAAGAAATCTATGAGGGTGATATTGTACAATATAATAACGGTGATGTAATCCGTATTGGCTATATTGAATTTATGTCTGGTATTTTCTTTTTAAATTATAATGATGAAACTGATGAAGAACTTGGATACCTATTGGTGTCAAATCTAAAAGTCATTGGTAATAAGTTTGAACATAAGGAACTAATATGAATGAAGCATATGTATTTACCATCATTTTAATTATTGTAGCAGTAATAGCAGTTGTTGCATTTATTGTCGGCGTAATAGTAAAATACAAAGAAAATAAAGAAAACGCAACCAAAAAGAAAGTATATGTCAACAAGCTAGTAATCACATACTGCGGCGTAGGCACAGCATTGATGAATAAAAAAGAACTGGGCTATAGAAATGATACCTACGAAGAAGCAATGAAATCCAGACAAAGACTAATAGATATTGCTAATAAAGCACATCAAACATTAGCGTCATTATCAGATACAGATATTTTCAATTTTGAAGGTATTGTTGTCATTCACAAAAATCAATTCATTGCAATTGAAGAATCAACATATATGGAATATGAATGATGAAATTAAATCAAGTTGGATTATTATTGAAAATGATGATGTTTCTGTTTCAACTATTACACATCTTGCCAAATTATCTGGTTTAGCTAAATCATATTCTGAAGCAAAAAGTTTAATAAAAAGTGGGGGGTTATACCTGAATAATAAAAAAATATCTGATATTAATAGAGAAATATCTACAGATGACTTATTATATAATAAATACATTTTGTTACGAAAAGGAAAATCAAACTATTTTATATTCAAATTAAATCAATAAAAATATACACACAAATATGAGCAATATACTTAAACACGCAGAACGAGAACTATCATTAATTGGATATGATGGTAAAGATGAATACAATAATATGGCAAAAGCTGCCATTATGGAACTATTAACCACTTTTGCCAATCAAGGACATAGCGGATTTAGTGCCAATTATGTATCCGATATCTTTAACAAACTTGCCAGATTTGAAACATTAAGTCCATTAACAGGTGAAGACAATGAATGGAATGCTGTTACAGAAATGAGTGGTGACAGAAAAACATTGTTTCAAAACAATAGAGATAGTGCTGTATTCAAAGATGACACAGGATGTTATCATATCCACGCTATTATTTGGGTTGGAGAGACGGGTGATACATATACTGACAAAAAAAGTTGTGGGTATATTAAATCATTTCCATTTACCCCAAAAACTTTCTATGTTAAAGTAGATAAAGATAATAACATACTTGATACAGAAGAATATAATAAAGCAAAAGAATATTACAATCTGTGAAACCACAATGGCCAACACTACAAGATAGACTACAACATCCATTAAAAGATGAACTTACAGCTTTACATCAACTAAAACAAGTGTTACCATTGTCAAAACAAGCACAACAATTGTATGATAAATTATCTAAAGAATCTATTCAAGAAACCAGAAACAACGCCGGTAGAACAACCGAAGAATAAATATTATTTAGCTAAATATAGAGCCAATGTATCTTTACATATTACCTACAATCAACTAGATACTGATGGTTATCACGAATACAGACAATATGAAAATATTGAAAGTGACGATAATGTGGTTTTTCTTGAACAAAAAAATAAATCAATTAAAGTATATCAAGAGGTAATTTCAAATATTAATGAACAACTAAAAGACAATTCAAGTGAATATATTATGGTGCAAAAAGTATTTCTTTTCAAAAAGTCTGACTTTGTTAATGCAAAAATTACGATAAAAGATAATTGAAAAATCACTCTCTTGAACACAAAAATAGACTATTTAAGTCTTTTTTTGCATATAATAGAACATAACCAACGGAAAAAAAACGCTTGACTTTCAGAAATTTCTGTGGTAAAGTATAAAAATGAAAGTGGTTATCAACTCAAGCTATGGAAAATTTGGATTAAGTGAGGAAGCTCATATTCTATACGCTAAACTTAAAGGTTATAAGATAGTTAAAGCTGAATGTTTTGGTTATCCAACTTTTTTTAAAAATGAAGCAACTGATGAAAACTTAATTGACGATTGGACATTTGATAGAAGTGACCCAGATCTTGTACAAGTTGTAACAACTCTAGGTGAAAAATCAGGTGACGGAAAATATTGCATACTTAAAGTAGTAGAAATTCCAGATGATGTTAAATGGTATATTGCAAATCATCATCAAGGTGAGGGAGAAAATATTGCGGAAAAACATAGAACGTGGAAATAAAATATATGCGATTATACTCCAGAAAAAACAAAGAAGACCTATTTGATATCTTTAATATTGATATCAGTGTTCCCAGAATTAAATACGGAACTCAACCCGGAAACACATGGGGAAATGATTATCCAACAAAAGTCATAGATATTCATTTCAATACCAAATTTGTTTACCGCAAAGATATAACTCATTGGTATTTTGAATTGACTTTGCTAGGATTTGGGTTTAGTATCACTAGACAAACTGGATATTAATTAACACATATGAAATACAGAATTTGGAGCAAATTATCAAAATGCTATACATACGAACCCTGTTACCCAGGTTCATCACTACATTGCGCATCAAACTATTACCTAGACACTGATGGTAATATTGTTGACTTTGTAACATCTATTAGCGGTAATCAAGACGATGCTACCAAAGATATAGTCAATCAAGAAGATTATACTATTGAACTATGTACAGGCTTCAAAGCCACTAATGGTGAATACCTATATGAAGGTGACATTGTAGAACTACCTCTAGGTATCAAAACTACCATTGGTAGAGTTGTATATGAACACTTTGGTTTTATGATTTATGAACGAACTGGTGGTGTTCTACAATTTGTTCAGAAACCATACAAATATCTGGGTAACTATAACAAAAATCCAGAAATCCTAAAGACTACCGTCAAAATTGATAATGTTGGAGGACACTAATATGGATAAAGTAAAACAAGTAATTGTTATGCGTAAAGACTTGAACCTATCCAAAGGTAGGTTAGTAACTCAAGGTGCGCATGCCAGCATTGCATTTCTTACCCATCTAATCCGTGGATATAATGGAGAATCACTTCTTCTGAGTAAAGCTGAAAAAGAATGGGTATATGGCACTTTCTATAAGATTTGTGTGGGTGTAGATAGTGAAAAGGAACTGCTTGACATTGCATATAATGCTATTGCGATGGGTATATCAGTCAAATATATTGAAGAAACCGGCGGGTTTGATAAACCTACCGTTACTTGTATAGCTATTGGACCAGATTATAGTTCCATAATAGATACTGTAACTAAACATTTAAAACTATTATGAATATGAAATTTAGAGTTTGGGATGAAAAATATAATTGTTGGGATAAATCATCTCTGCTTATATATCCAAACGAAGACTTTAAAAAACAAGGTAGAACCATTCAATGGTCAACCGGATTAATTGATAAAAATAATAAAGAAATCTACCAAGGTGATATCGTCAATACCATTTACCCCAATGATGCATATCTACACATCGGCGAAGTGATTTACCATACAGAAACTTGTAGTTTCAGAATCAAAACTATTAAACAACTATTGCCTATTGTTACACTCAGATATGTAGATGATAAACCCCAAGGACTATTACAAGTAGCAGATGAAGTGGTTGGAAATATTTTTGAACTACCGTGCCACAAACCCAATGCTTTTGATCACAACGGCGAGTGTTTAACTTGTGACGCATGGGCTACAGATTGTCAATTTATTAAAAAAATATGAATTTAATTTATCAACAGATTAACAAACACAAATATAGTGTACGAACCAATAATGGAAAATTGGTTGGTGATTTAATTATGGATGTGGACAGTCAGTTCTATTTTTGGCCAGAAGACAATAATGGTGCTTGGTCATCATATCATCTAAGAGAATTAGCATATAAGATGGATGAAATCAATAAACAGTGGAAAGAACAAGTTGAAAAACAATTAAACAAGTAAACTATATGGAAAGTAAAAAATATAATATTCCACAAAAAATAGTAATTGGATTAATCACTATAATTTTCGTAGGACTGCCAATCGCAATTTGGGTGTGGCTTTTTCAGTATCTAATGTCCCATTGAGGATTTTGAAAAAACTTTGGAAAATCCGTTGACTTTTTCTGAAAAGTCTGCGATACTATTCCCAGATGAAACACGAAGGTAAGACGATTGAACCAAGGGACATCGTTAAGGCAAACGCCGAAATTTACCGCAACAGCGAGTTGATTCGCATGGAAAAGGAAGAATACAACCGTTGGTTGGCAGTCAATGTTGACGATATCACCAAGAAAAATCATCCCGACAACAATAACTTTTTTAACTATGAACACTAACGATTTTCTCCCATTCAAGATTACTGAAGACATAAACACTTCTACGCCTTTCATTGCGGTAAGCGACACTTTTCCAAGCGATAATTTTGAAGTGTGGACCAAGGAAAATTTGGAAGAAATGAAAAAGAAAAATTTTGAAAAAAGTGTTGACAGCTTCAAACCCATCTGGTAAAGTATATAAAGAATAAGTTAAACAACAAAACATAAAAAACAAAAAATATGAAGGATACTACACTCAAGCAGCTCGTTCGTGACCGTAAGGGAGATCCCCGTGGTATGGTTATCGCAACCGTAGTTAATAACACTGTTCGCATCGGTTGGAGTTATACTAATACCAAGGCTGGTGACCGATTCAATAAGCAAAAGGCTTTTGTTATCGCATCAGGTCGTGCAGAATCTGGTTGGGGAGTCAATGTTAATGTTCCACAACGTGTTGGTAAGGTTATGGGTCAAATGGCTGAACGTTCTGTTCGTTATTACAAGGGTGTTCCCCTCGCTTAATTTCTGTCGGTTAACTAAACAAAAATAAAAAATAAAAAATAAACTAAATATGAATACTAATACTGCTAACTCCACTCGTACCTTCACCTATAAGTTCAATGGACAGAAGGTTAACACTGATACGCTCGTTAAGAACCTTAACGATGATATCGCACTCACTCACGCTATTAATCGTTTCCGTCAGGAAAATAATATGACTACAGCTCGTAACCCTTATAGCTGGTGGAAGTATGTGCTTGCTACAATCACTTATTTTCCCAAGGGTGTTGAGTATACTACTGTAATTGATATTCTCAATCAAGTCGCAGGTGTTAAGGTTCAACAGTCAACATCAACTCTGCTTGCTCGGGCAACTGCAGGTGCTGCTCCTTGTATTGTTCGCCGTGAATATGCGGTTCGTTTGCCTGACCTTGTTCAAAATACTAAGCTGATTGCTAGTTTTAACCGCAATAAGGTTTCTAAGAAGAATGGACGACCCGCATTTAAGTTCCAGTTTGCAAATTCCAAGGAGGCTCGTGCTGTTATTCTGGAACACGCTCCAGAGATGACCTCTCTGTTTGATCTTCTGGACAAGAAGATTGCTTAATCTTAATTAATCATACAAAGGTTTGGGGTTATCCTTTTCTTTCGCAAAACCCCGTTTTACTTTATATCACTATGACTGACCTACTAAAATACATTTCAGAAAGCGTTTCCAATTATCTTATCTTTCTGTTCACATCTCTGTTTATATATCTGCTTATTGTTGCACTAATTAATGTATTAATCAATAAGCTTACAGTCATGGCAGTCGCAACCATTCAGATTTTCAAGGAAAAGTCCGACGATAAATAAATTTGAAAAAAGTTTGCTGCAAGGCTTGACTTCAACCGCATCTTAGACTAATCTATACCCATGATGAATTTGAACTTCGATGGTCTGCTTGAACCACAAAAGATTCACTCTACCAAGCTTCTCAATAGTCTTCATTTGAACGGATTCGCTTTTGATGCGAGTCCCACAGGAACGGGAAAAACCTATTGCGCTTCTTGGATTGCAAAGAACTACGGTTCATCTGTAGTTGTAATTTGTCCCAAGAGTGTCCAAAAGAACTGGTTTGATACACTCAAGTCTTTTGGTATTGACAATCCTATTGTGATGACTTTTGAACGACTTGTGCGTGGTAATACTAATTACTATACGTATGATATGAGTGTATATCTTAATCGTACTAATTGGTGGAAGTCACTAGGTATTACGGTTAACTTTCCTAATAACAGTTTGGTTATTCTGGATGAAGTACATAAGTGTAAGGGTCAAAAGAGTTTATCTGGTGAATGTCTAGTTGCTATTAAGAATGCAGGACACAAACTGTTGATGTTGTCTGCTAGTGCTGCTACCAATGTCACTGAAATGAAAGCATTTGGTTATGCCACTTTGCTTCATAGTGGTTATGGTTTCTATGATTTCTGTAAGGATAACGGTGTTGCTTTTAACCGTTTTGGTCTTGGCACTTGGGATGCGAATCTTCAAAAGTGTAAGGAAGGAATGGTTCGTATCCACAATACATTGTTTAACACTCTTGGTTGTGCTAACCGCATGAATCGTAAGGACTTTGGCAATATCTTTCCTGATAACCAAGTTATTGCTGACGGTTTTGATCTTGGTTCCAATACTGCTAAACTCCAATCCGTTTATAATGAAATGGAATATGAGTTGATGAACTTGGATGAATCTTCTATGGAATATAGCGAACACCACTTCGCTATTATTATGAAGGCTCGTCGTCAAAGTGAAATTCTTAAGGTTCCTGCAATGGTTTCTTGGATTGAAGATATGTATGATGAAGGAGTTAGTCCTGTTGTATTTATTAACTTCCGTGAAACTCTTGAAGCAATTGAAAAACGTCTTAATAGTGCCAAATATTCTGGCAAGATTGCTAAAATTGTTGGTGGACAAACTCAAAAACAACGAGATAATGAAATTGAACAGTTTCAATCTGATACTAAACGTATTTGTTTAGTTATGGTTGCGGCTGGTTCTGCCAGTGTTAGTCTTCATGACTTGAATGGTAATTATCCCCGTCACACTCTGATTAATCCTAGTTATAGTGCAATTAACACTCTTCAAGCACTTGGACGTTGTCATCGAGCAAATGGTAAAACTCCAGTGGTTCAACGATTCTTTTTTGCTAATGGTGTTGAAATTGAAGAAAAGATGCGTAAACGAGTTAATTTGCGACTCACTAACCTTGATAGTTTGAATGACGGTGATCTTTCTTTAGATAATTAACAGACAAATATATGATTGCTGCAATGATTCCCATTAGTTTTAATACTAACCGCAATGTTCAATCCAATTCATTTCAAAAGAATGATATCGTAATTCCTTTCCTTGACAAGGAAGAAATCAAACCAGCTATTGAAGTTATGTTGTTTGAATATCATTATAACAGTGTATTGGTTAAATTTAACAATGAAATGTTTGTTTGTGAACCAATTTCAGCGACTGAAAAACGGTACAGTCGTCGTAAGGTAGAATATCATCCGTTGATGGATAAATTTAATTAAAACATATGAGCCGAGAAACAATTAAAGATGGTAAAATGAATGTGGTTGGTTTTGTTGATAAGACTTGTCACGGAACACGAATTAGTGATCGTAACAACAATTACAAAGGATCATACTACACTAAATCAAATACTACAATAGATAAAAGTGGTAAGATAGTAGGAAAAGGTAATCAAACATTCAGACTAATCTAAGTTACACCCCTCAATAATTAACCTTATTGAGGGTTTTTTGTTTTGGTGGGGGGAGGGGGGCTCCCAATAAATAAATAATAAAAAATTAATTGGTTAGTTATCCTGGTTATATTTATATGTAATATGACTAAGCAACAATTAAAATCATTGATTAAAGAATGTGTTTGTGAAATCCAACAATCTTTGGAAGAAAAGAAACAAAAGAAGTCCGAAGCTCCAAAGGCAACAAAGGCACCAGAACCAAAGGCTGCAGCAAAACCCGCTCCAGTAAAGAAGTTGGTCAAGAAGCCAATTAAAAAGAATTTGGCCAAGGTTGCACCACCAAAGGATAGGTTGACTGCATTTGATGCGGTTCAATTGTCCAGAAGAGCCGCTGATGCGGAAAAGAGAGGCAATACACAATCTGCTAAGGATTTGAACTTAGCCAAACAAGCTGCTAATTTCATGTTAAAGACAGGTAAGAGTAAAGTCGATTAATTTGTTTCCTTTCATTATTCATTATTGTTTACCGCTTAGATTTAAAAGTCTAAGCGGTTTTTTATTATAATTAAACAATAAAGACTATTTGTTATATTTATATGATGAATTATGCCTAATAAAATAGATATAACACAAACAAATGTTCAATTAAGTTCTTCTATTTCGGTTTGGAGTGGAAGTAATTTAACTGGTCCTGCACAAAGTGTTCCTATATATGACGCATCTGGTACTGCATCTATCGCACAATCTGTATCAGATGAATATTATTTAGTAAGAAGAAATGGAATAATACAATGGGCACCAATTTTAGCAAGCGTCGGTTCTGGATTATCATTTGCATTTTCAGAATTTTCCGAAGAATCATTTAATGAATCATATGGATCTGTTGTATTTCGTGGTTCTCCTATAAGAATGACAAATAGTAGTGATAACGATCTAACTACATACAATCCGATTCGTAAAGTATATAGAG
>ERZ807358.26-NODE-26-length-15615-cov-3.274167_pt1 | contig 15615 bp, 17 predicted proteins | sample MGYA00521254_ERZ807358 | MGnify/ENA primary metagenome ERZ807358 (study PRJEB31431, sample SAMN03801314) | freshwater metagenome | biome: Freshwater; feature: Lake; material: Water | place: Canada:St Catharines | collected 2012-08-09 | depth 1 m m ...
GCCAATACACAAGATGCTATAAACTTAACACAAAACAATAGTATTACGGCTGCTTTTTCTGCGGCTAACACAGCACAAGTCACAGCAACATCTGCTGGTGTATATGCTAACGGCGCCTTTGTAGCCGCTAATACAGCACAAGTTACGGCTACATCTGCTGGTGTCTATGCTAACGGCGCTTTCGCAGCTGCCAATACAGCACAAGTTACGGCTACATCTGCTGGTGTATATGCTAACGGTGCCTTTGCAGCTGCTAACGCTGCTACTGCCACAGATACAACACAAAACAATAGTATAGCAGCTGCGTTTACTGCCGCTAACTCAGCCGGTGTTTATGCTAACGGAGCTTTTGCTGCAGCTAATACTGATTTTACTGGCATTACAATTACTGCTGCTAACCACGGTACTGCATCGGCAGTTGCTTCGTTTAGAGTAGAGGCCAATGGTCGTATCAGTTCCGCAAATAATACTGCCATTGCAATTGATACTTCTGCAATTACTTCAGGTACATTAGGTGTAACAAGAGGCGGTACTGGTGCTGGTACATTTACAAACAATGGTGTTCTGTTAGGTCAAGGTACTTCTGCGTTTAGCACAGCATCATCGGCAACAGAAGGCCATGTGTTGACAATTAATGCTTCAGGTGTACCAACATTCGCACACCTACAAGGTGGGACATTTTAATTAATATGAAAAGGGGTCGTTATGAGTGTGGAATTTTCAAATGCTTACCAAGAGATTCTGCTTGATAACTTAGTAGCAATTATCAAGCAGAACTTTGTTTTTCAAACTCAGCTAAAGCTGGCTGAAAATACTGGTAAAGCAACAGCCGAAATACAAGAAAAATACAATGAATTGTTACAGGCATATGAAGCTGTTAAAGATTTAAAAACAAAAGTGGATGTGAACGCTTCAGCACATGAAGATAAAAGTCGGTTGCAAGGTGCTCTAAATGATTCCATGAAACAGAATACGGCACTTCAAAAACAATTAGAAGAAAAAAATACGGAGATTGCAGGTTTGAACGAGTATATTGAAAAACTAGAAAGCATCGCAACTCCTTCTAAACTAAAGAAATTAAATCCTGAAAAGTTTACTGAAGAAAATATTGTAGAACAGCCTGTGTCTAACCTCTTTGCTATTAAGGTAAATGACGGTAGCTCGTTCTAATGGCCAATACAATAATTGAATTACGCAGGTCAAATGCTAGCGGTAATGTACCGACTAGCTTGGCCAATGGCGAAATTGCAATCAATAACTACGATGGAAAATTATTCTATCGTGGCGGCGTTTCAAATACAATCCAAACAATTGAACGATTTCAGGGGCCAGCCGGTTTAAATCAAGAAATTCAATTCAATGATTCTGGTGTTCTTGGTTCAGATTCAGATTTAAGCTTTAATAAAACAACAGATATATTAAGTGCAAAAAATATTGTTATATCTGGCAATAGTTATTTTGGTAATGCTAATTTACATGAAGGCATCACCCAACTTTCAGTAACAAATAGTGGCGCAAGTGCTTATCTTTTTGACCAATATTCTGGTAATAATCCATCACTTTATGTTGGAGCGGGCGAAACATTATCTTTTAATCTCAATGTTTCTGGTCATCCATTTGTAATTCGTGAAACTTCTGGCGGCGCAAATACTTCTGCTGGTCTAACACATATATCAACCACAGGTGTTGTATCAACTGGAGCTGATGCTCAAGGAAAAGTTTCTGGTATTTTATTTTGGAAAGTTCCGTTTTCTTTAGTTGGTAACACATATGTGTATCAATGCACCATTCATGGAGGTATGGTTGGTAATATTGTTATACAACAGCCTGCCTCATTTGTTGCTGCCAATACAACACTTGCTTTTAATACTGCCAATGCGGCCTTTTTAGCGGCCAATGCAGCTACAGCGACCGACACGACACAAAACAATTCTATTACGGCTGCGTTTGCGGCTGCTAATGCGGCTACAGCTACTAATCTTACACAAAACAATAGTATTACCGCAGCTTTTACTCGTGCTAATAACTCACTAGATGCTAATAATGGCGGTACTGTTACTGGCACAATTACTGCCGATTCGTTTATTACAACAGGCAGTTTTGGTAACATTCTAGGTGCGAATACAATATTTGCAAACAACTTTGTAGCAAATACAGGGTTCATTCAGTTTGCGGATGGTTCAAAACAATTTACCGCAAATGCAGGATCAGGTGGTACAACAGACGATTATGCCAGAAATACAGCTAATGCTTCTTTTGTAACTGCTAACTCGGCTGGTGTATATGCCAATGGTGCTTTTGCTCGTGCTAACAATTCACTTAATGCAAATACCGGTGGAACAGTTACCGCAAATGTAACCATATCTGCAAATTTAACAGCTTCAAATGTTGCGACACAAACTTATATTCAATTTGGTGATGGCTCAAAACAATTTACCGCAAATGCAGGATCAGGTGGCGGAACAACTGATACTTTTGCAAGAAATCAAGCTAACTCAGCATTTATTCATGCAAATTCAGCTTTTAATGTGGCTAATACAGGCAGTGGAGCTGCAAATTCTTTTGGTCAAATAGTTGCCAATGTAGGAACAATTCTTGCAACCAGTTCAAATGATTCTTTTCAAATAGTTGGAGAATCAGGTATATCGGTTTCTTCAAATGTATCTGCAAAGAAAGTCATTGTAAGTGTTCCAGCAGGCTTCACTTTTACTACAGCTGACTATGGTTTTGTAACTGATTCTACTAATGTAATTTTTGACTACGGCACACTATAAATAACAATTATGGCTACACAAGTTCAACTAAGACGAGGTAATACAGCACAGACCAGCACATTTACAGGTGCTACTGCTGAAATTACCATTGATACCGATAAAGAGGTCGTTGTAGTCCATGATGGCGTAACGGCTGGTGGTTACCCTTTAGCTAGAGAAAGTGCGTTAACCGCAAATCAAGTTTTTTCTCAAGCATCATTTAACACGGCTAATAGTGCTTTTGCAACTGCTAATGCTGCCACAGCTACTAACCTTACGCAAAACAATAGTATAGCGGCAGCTTTTACTGCGGCCAATACTGCTGCAGGAGATGGCCTTGCTTTTGCAATTGCTCTAGGATAATATATGGCACAACCAACAACAAGACAACAATTCATTGATTACTGCAAACGCCGTTTAGGCTTTCCAGTAATTGACATCAATGTGGATGACGACCAGATTAGCGACCGAGTTGATGACGCTTTACAATTCTTTGAAGATTACCATTTTGATGGTGTTGAAAAAATGTTTATGAAGCACCGAATTACGCAAGACGATATTAACCGCCGTTGGATTTATTGTCCTGATGCGGTTACCTATGTTGTAGGCATGTTTCCTTTTGATGATTCAAATGCCTCTATTAATATGTTTGACCTGCGTTATCAGTTGAGATTACATGACCTTTATGACTTTACATCGGTGTCGTATGTGTCATATGAAATTACCATGCAACATATTCGCACATTAAATCTATTGTTTTCTGGCACTCCACAAATTCGTTTTAATCGCAAACAAAATAAAATCTTTTTAGATATTGATTGGTCTAGAGATGTGTCTGTTGGCGACTATGTTGTAATTGATTGTTACAGAGCTATTCGGCCGGCCACAATTACACTTACAGGAACTGGCACAGCAGTTACAACGGCCAATACAATTACAGGAACAGGCACTATTTTTGACCAAGAGTTGTTAGAAGGTGATGTCATTACGCTTGGCGGCCAAGAGTTACAAGTTAATCAAATTACATCACCAACTTCTCTTACAACAATTGGTCCTGTAGCATCTAATGTTACAAATGGCGTGCTAACCAAACCAGGTAATTCAGAGGTCTTTAATGATAGATTTTTAAAACGCTATGCAACAGCACTCATTAAATACCAATGGGGTTCCAATTTAAGTAAGTTTGCTGGCATACAAATGCCTGGCGGTGTTACTTTAGATGGTGTTCGCATTATGACCGAAGCTAAAGAAGAAATGGACAAAATTGAAGATGAAATATATAACTTCAATAGCTTGCCAAGTGAGATATTTACGGGATAATTGTAGTGGCCACCAATGTATATTTTAATCCGTTTCCGTCCAGCCAGATAACTTCCGAGCAGCTGCTCGTAGAAGATTTGGTGATTGAGGCCATGCAGATTTATGGAATGGATATCTTTTATCTTCCTCGTTCATCTCGTGACCAAGTAGATTATCTATATGGTGAAGATACTTTAAAACAATATGTTACCGCATATCCAATTGAGATGTATTTGGAAAATGTTACAGGCATGGATGGTGAACAAGATTTTATTTCCAAATTTGGTTTAGAAATTCGTGATGAGTTAACCTTTCTTGTTTCTCGCCGTAGATTTGCCGCAACGGTACCTTCAAATCGGCCATTGTCAGGCGATTTAATTTATATTCCTCTTATCAGAAATATATTTGAAATTACTCATGTAGAACACGAAAACGACCAAGCAATGTTTTACACATTAGGCCGTGGTCGTGGTGGTAATGTTTATGTTTACGGATTAAAACTTAAACAGTATGTATTTTCAAATGAAATTATTCAAGTTGGTATATCTGAAATTGATGACCAAATTCGTAACTACTATCCAAGAACAAATGTGGCACTATCTGCTGGCGGCACAGGCCAGTTTATTAATGATGAAATTGTTTATCAAAGTGCCAATACATTAGCAAACGCCACGGCAACTGCTGTTGTCCATGACTTTACTCCAAATTCACAAGTCACAATCATTAAAACAATTGGTACCTTCGCAGCTGGCGGCACAATTAAAGGCAACACAAGTAGCGCAACTTGGACGATTAGTACCTCAGATGATTTGGTTCCATTAGATAATGCCTTTGAAGATATCATTGACAACAATCGTATTCAAGCTGAAGCTAATGCTATCATTGATTTTACAGACACAAATCCATTTGGTGAACCATAATGTTAGGTCAGGCACACTACTATAACCGGTCTATTCGTAAAATTGTTGTCGCATTTGGCACAATTTTTAACGATATACAGCTACAACGATACACAAAAGATGGTAATACCAAAAAAGAAATCTTTCGTGTGCCGTTATCTTATGGCTCAAAAGAAAGATATCTAACACAAATTACTTCGGATCCAACACTTACAAAAACAATTAATGTAACTGTTCCAAGGATTTCATTTGAACTTACAGGCATGTCATATGATTCTAGCCGTAAACAACAGTCGCTGATACAGAACTTTGCTTTAAATGCCAATGGCGGAATTAATACACAATATACACCTGTGCCATATGATTTTAATTTTTCTATGTCCATCTATGTTCGCAATACAGAAGATGGTACACAAATTGTAGAACAAATTTTACCATTTTTTAAACCAGATTTTACTGTTACTGTTGATTTTATTACTGGCATGAATCAAAAGTATGACATGCCTATCACCTTAAATTCAGTAAACACAACAACAGAATATGAAGGTAGTTCAAATGATGGCACTACTCGTTTAATACTTTGGGATTTAGATTTTACTGTTAAAAGTTATTTGTGGCCAGCAGTTAAAACACCAAGAGGATTAATTGGCGCTTTAAATACCACAACAGGCCGATACGGTAGTGCCAATACAAACATATACATTGAAACACAAAATCTTGATGCTCAGAAAGTTACTGTTAATTATGCTACAGGAAATAATTACTATCTTACGGGCGAAACAATTCGTGTTGATAGACCTGATACAGATGAAATTACAGGCAAAGTAGTTTTCTTTAGTAATAATAGCACAGGCATATTAGTTGTTGAACAACTAACTCAACTACTACAAGCAAATGATATCGTTGTTGGAGATTACACCAATGCGTCCTACAATGTAACATCTGTTGCTGTGTCACCTGTCAAGGCTATCGCAATTGTAACTAGACCTAGCCCACAAAACTCTGATCCAGATGATGAATTTGGTTTCTCTGAAACAATAACTAATTGGCCTAATACCTTATTATGAACAACTTAAATGAAAAATTATCTGAAGCCTTAGAAATACAACCTCTAGAAATTAAACAATCTACCGAAATAGTAGAAATTAAAGATGTTGTTGACGATGACGCTGAGTTTGCTAGGCAAAACATCCGTGATTTGATTGTAAAAGGCAACGATGCTGCAAGTCATATTGTAGAAATTGCCAAGCAATCTGAGCATCCAAGAGCCTTTGAAGTGGCCGCTGGCATGTTAAAAAATCTATCAGATATGAATAAAGATTTACTAGAAATTCAAAAACGCAAGCAGGATTTACAACCAAAGGTAACCAACAACACACAAAATCTAAACATAGATAAAGCTGTATTTGTTGGTTCTACCGCAGAATTACTTAAACAATTGAGAGAAAATAAATAAGATTATGGAAAAATTAATTGAACAACTTAGAACAATTTTAGGTACAAACTTTGGTTTGTATTTTAAAATACATTCATACCATTGGAATGTTGAAGGTCTCAATTTTGTTGAATATCACACCTATCTTGGTCAACTCTATACACAAATTTTTAATAACACCGATTTAATTGCTGAAAAGCTTCGTGCTCTTGGAACTTATGCACCGGTTAGTTTGACAAGAATGAAAGAGTTTTCTGATATAGAAGAAGATGTTTCTGTATTAGAAGCAAATCAAATGTTTCAAAATTTAGTTATTGCTAATGATAGATATATTATACATCTACGAGCAGGTATTATTGCAGCTGAGGCCGCAAACGAACCAGCTATTGGTAATTTTTTACAAGACATCTTAGACCAACACCAAAAACACGCTTGGTTCTTAAAGAGTATTACAAAATAAATGTCAGACGGATATCTAGGAAATGAACGCCTAAAAAGAGTTGGCGTAGAATTATCTTTTACTGAGGAACAGTTAAGAGAAATCATATTATGCACCCAAGATCCAGTTTATTTTATTCATAATTATGTAAAGATTGTTAACATTGATAAAGGTCTAGTGCCTTTTAATATGTGGGATTTTCAAGAAGAAATGGTTCGTGATTTTCATAAGAATCGTTTTTCTATTTGTAAAATGCCTCGCCAAGTTGGTAAAACAACCACCACAGTAGGTTACATGCTATGGTGTGTTTTATTCCAAGATGATTATACAATTGCTATTCTTGCAAACAAAGGTTCACTCGCACAAGAAATTATGTCCCGCCTACAAAAGGCCTATGAATATTTGCCTTTGTGGCTGCAACAAGGTATCATTGTTTGGAATAAAAGAAACATTGAACTAGAAAATGGTTCTAAAGTATTTGCATATGCAACCTCTTCGGCTGGTGTTCGTGGTGGTTCGTATAACTTAATCTTCTTAGACGAATTTGCGTTTGTGCCACATAACATGGCAGTTGATTTCTTTACATCAACCTATCCAGTTATTTCTTCTGGTCAAACATCAAAGGTTATTATTGTATCCACACCTAATGGTTTGAATTTGTTTTACAAAATGTGGACAGATGCCATTGAAAAGCGTAGCCTCTATCAACCAGTTGAAGTTCATTGGTCTATGGTGCCAGGCCGAGATGATAAGTGGAAAGAAGAAACAATACGCAATACTTCCGAAGAACAGTTTCGGCAAGAGTTTGAAACTGAGTTTATTGGTTCTTCGGCCACGCTTATTTCAGGTGCCAAATTAAGGTCATTGAGTTTCTTTAATCCAATTTCATCTATTGAAAATGTGGATGTTTATGAAAATCCAATAGAAGGCCATCTATACATCGCAACTGTTGACTGTGCCGAAGGTGTTGGTGCCGACTATTCTTCTATTAATATTATAGATGTTTCACAGGTACCGTATAGGCAAGTCGCTAAATACAGAAGCAACAAGTTACCTTTATTGTTCTTTCCAACTATCATTTATAGTTTGTGTAGAAGGTATAATGAAGCCTTTATTCTAGTTGAAACAAACAATATTGGCCAACAAGTGGTAGATATTCTACATTATGATTTAGAGTATGAGAATGTTTACAAAATTGACCACCATCACATTAAAGGCCAAACAATCTCTGGTGGCTTTAAGAGGGCTACAAGTTTTGGTATTAAAACCACCAAAACAGTTAAAAAGATTGGTTGTGCCAATCTAAAAACACTTATAGAATCTGATAAGTTAATTATTAATGACTTTGATACCATTGCAGAGATGAATACCTTTGTTCGTGTTCGTGATAGCTACTCTGCGGAAGAAGGCAATAATGACGATTTGGTGATGGGGCTGGTGCTCTTTGCTTGGCTAAGCGCACAGTCCTATTTTAGAGATGCTACAAACATAGACATACGAAGGGTTCTATTACAAGAACAAAACATGTTGGCCGAAGAAGATTTAGTGCCCGTAGGTTTCATAGATGATGGTCGGAGAGAAGAAGTTTTGGTAGATTCAGGTGATGTTTGGACAGAAAAAGGGTATCTTTCTTCAACTTTGTAAAAAACTAAATAGATAATAAATAGAAATTGACCCAATAAACAAAAGGAGAAATCCATGGCATTTCAATTATCCGCAGGGGTAAATGTATCAGAAGTTGACCTGACTACAATTGTCCCATCAGTCGCCACTTCCATTGGCGCATTTGCTGGACCTTTTGCGTGGGGACCAACTAATGAAGTAATTACTATATCCGATGAAGTTCGTCTTGCTAGTAGATTTGGCAATCCGGACTCTACAAACTATGAATACTGGTTCTCAGCTGCAAACTTCCTAGCATACACAAATAATCTTAAAATTGTTCGTGCTGCCAATACCGCTTATTCTACATTAAATGCATCTGCTAATACAAATGGTGCAATTTTAATTCAAAATGAAGATGACTACTTAGGAAACCACGCAACAGCAAACACAACAAACGGCCCAATGGTCGCAAAATGTCCTGGTGCTCTTGGTAATTCGTTGCGTATTTCAATGTGCCCAAGTTCAACGGCATTTTCTTCTAATCTAACTGTTACCGATTCTTTAAGAGCTAATGCGGTCACATCTGGTGACACGACCATTAATGTTAACGGCACAGCAAATGCAGCAGCAAACTTAATTGCTGGCGATTTAATTTCTGTTGATGGTGGTTCTAGTTTTGTTCGTGTTGCCTCTGTTAACGCAACAGCAATTATTACAGCTACTGCTGTAGGAACAGTTGTTGTTGGTACAGCAGTTCTTCGTAAATGGCAATATGCTGACCAATTCAAAGTTGCTCCAGGCACTTCTGATTATGCTACATCTAAATCTGGTGCAAATGACGAAATTCATATCATCGTAATTGATGAAGATGGTAACTTTACAGGTACTGCAAATAATGTTGTAGAAAAATGGGCATTTGTATCTAAGGCAGCCGATGCTAAAGATTCTAGTGGTAGTTCAATCTATTATCCAAATGTATTAAATGAACAATCTGAATATGTTTGGTGGACAGGCCATCAACCAGGTGCAACCAATTGGGGTAGCAACGCACAAGGCGTAACATTCAATGAAATCCGTGTGCCATTTAGTGCTTCAATGAGTGGTGGTGCAGATGGTACGATTACGACCGCCAATGTGGTTAGTGCTTACTCTCAGTTTGCAAATGCTGACTCAGTTGATATTTCATTAATTATTTCTGGTCCTGCTAATCAGGCAATTGCTACAAGCTTAATCAGCAATATTGCTGAAGTTCGTAAAGATTGCTTGGTGTTTTTATCACCAGAAAGAGCCGATGTAGTAAATAATCCAGGTAATGAAGTTACTGACTCTCTTGCCTATCGTGATTCTTTAACCTCAACCTCTTTTGCAGTTATGGATTCTGGTTGGAAATATCAATACGACAAATATAACGACACATACCGCTATGTTCCATTGAATGGTGACATCGCTGGTCTATGTGCAAGAACAGACCTAGAGCGTGATCCATGGTATTCACCAGGCGGTCTCAATCGTGGTATTATTAAAAATGTAATTAAGCTCGCATACAACCCAACGAAAACAAACCGTGATGACCTCTATGTAAAAGGCATTAATCCTGTCGTTTCATTCCAAGGTGAAGGCACAGTATTGTTTGGTGATAAGACAATGTTAAGCAAACCATCTGCGTTTGACCGCATCAATGTTCGCCGACTGTTTGTTGTGTTAGAAAAATCAATTGCTCGGGCTGCAAGGTTCTCGCTGTTTGAGTTCAATGACCAGTTCACAAGAGCACAGTTTGTAGCACTTGTAGAACCGTTCTTGCGTGATGTCCAAGGTCGCCGTGGTATTACTGACTTCCGTGTTGTTTGTGATGAAACAAATAATACAGGTGAAGTCATTGACCGCAACGAATTTATTGGTGATATTTACATTAAACCTGCTCGTTCTATCAACTTTATTCAACTTAACTTTGTTGCTGTTCGCACAGGTGTTTCGTTTGATGAAGTTGTAGGACAGTTCTAAATAGAGAAACGGGAGAAAATAAATGGCATTCAATGTAAACGAATTTAGAAGTCAAATGATTGGGGACGGAGCCCGTCCAAATCTATTTGAAGTTTCTATGCCATTTCCTGTGTTCTCTGCACCAGGAAATGCTCAAACAAAATTAACTTATATGTGTAAAACAGCACAGATACCAGGCTCTACGCTTGGTGTCGTACCTGTTCAATACTTTGGTCGTGAATTAAAATTTGTAGGTAATCGTACCTTTACTGATTGGACAATTACAATTATTAACGATGAAGATTTTGTCATTCGTAACGCCTTTGAGCGTTGGATGGCAGGTATCAATTCGCATAATTTGAATGTTCGTAATCCAGCTGCGTTAGCGCCACTTGGTTATTCAGTTGATGGCGATGTTACACAATTTGGTAAAAATGGTAACACATTGAAGAAATATAAATTCATAGGCTTATTTCCAACCGATTTGACACCAATTGATGTTGATTGGGGTTCAAATGATACAATTGAGGAATTTACGGTAACTTTAGCATTCCAATGGTGGGAAGCCTTAGAATACGGTGTAGTGTAAAAGGAAGGCTTCGGCCTCCCTTTCTTTTTAGGATGATATATTAATGGCAATAAAACTATTTGGTTTCACACTTGGCTCAAAAGACATTGTTCAGAAGCAGGATCCTGCTCAACAATCTTTTGCTTTGCCAACAGAGGCACTCGATGATGGTGCCGTCACAATTACACAGAATGCCTACTATGGCACATATGTTGACTTAGAAGGTTCTGTTCGTAATGAATTAGAACTCATCACTCGATATCGTGAAATGGCCAATCATCCTGAATTGGAGATGGCCATTGATGATATTGTCAATGAAGCAATCACCCATGATGTTACAGGAAGAACTGTTGATATTATAACAGATAAGTTAAAGCAACCTGAAACAGTCAAAAAGAAAATTCACGAAGAATTTCAAAATATTCTCAAGATGCTTAATTTTGGTAATCTTTCTGATGACTTATTTAAGCGTTGGTATATTGATGGTCGTATTTACTATCATGTTGTGGTTGACGAAAAAGATCCAAAAGCAGGCATACAAGAGCTAAGATACATTGACCCACGCAAGATTCGTAAGGTGCGTGAAGTTAAAAAAGGTAAAGACCCAAAAACTGGCGCTGATATTATTGATTCTATTGCCGAGTATTATGTTTACTCTGACCGAGGCACAGCTGCACAATCGTATGGTGCTTCTATCAATGCTGGTTTAAGAATTGCTGCTGACGCCATAATTAATGTAAACTCTGGTCTAATGGATGCTAAAAATACATTTGTGATTTCTTATCTACATAAAGCCATTAAACCATTAAATCAGTTACGCATGATTGAAGATGCGGTAGTTATCTATCGTATATCACGAGCACCTGAACGCCGTATATTCTATATTGATGTGGGTAATTTACCAAGAGGTAAAGCCGAACAGTATCTAAAAGATATTATGGTCAAGTATCGTAACAAAATGGTTTACGATGCCAATACTGGTGAGTTGCGTGATGACCGCAAACACATGTCGATGCTTGAAGATTTCTGGTTGCCACGCCGTGAAGGTGGTAAAGGCACAGAGATTACCACATTGCCTGCAGGCCAAAACCTTGGTGAACTAGAGGATGTAAAATACTTTCGTCAGAAGCTTTTACAGTCATTGAATGTTCCAGTTTCTCGTTTAGAACCACAACAAGGTGGCATGATTGGTCTTGGTCGCACAACTGAAGTAACCCGTGACGAAGTTAAGTTTATGAAATTTATTACCAGATTGCGTAATAAGTTTTCTCAAATATTTGACCATGCGTTAGAAAAACAATTAGTTCTAAAAGGCATCTGTTCAATGGATGAATGGCGCCAATTTAGAGAAGATATCTATTATGACTACATGAAGGATAATAACTTCACGGAGCTAAGAGATACAGAATTACTTACATCACGAGTTCAGTTGTTAGCAACTGTTGATCCATATATGGGCAGATACTTCTCTGCTAAATGGGTTAAAAAGAATATTCTACAACAAACGGATGAAGATGTAGAAGCAATGGAAAAAGAAATGGCCAAAGAATCTGAACAAGGTGTTGGCCAACCACTTCAGCAGCCTGGCATGGAACAAGAGCAAGTAAGTGCTGAAGAATATCCACCGGAAGATAATACACAAGAGAATGGTGCCTCTGAATCTATGACACCAATGTTGGATGCTGAGGTAGAGAAGTATTCATCTCTACTAAATAGGCGATAAACGGAGAATAATATGGACACACAAAACTTTATTAATCAAGTGGCTACTGGCAATGCAGTTGGTGCTAAAGAATTATTGAACGACCTTTTAGCATCTAGAGCCTTTGAAGCATTAGATACCAAAAAAATTGAATTAGCACAAGCATTGTATAGCGGTGAAGAAAATTTAGATGTTGAAGTTCAAGACACAGCGGATACACCAGTAGAAGAAGAATGAAAAATTTACAAGATTTTAAAAACCTTGTAGAAGAAGAAAAGTCGGACTATAAACAGTTTGACATGCTTGTTCGTGCTGGTCTGGCCAATAAAGCACAGTTAGCACGAATTCATCGCATTATGGACAAGATGACAGAAGAGCGTCCACAGTTCAATAATGCTGATAGAGAAATTATGCGTAACTTGTTTAATCGCATGGCAGATTTAATTAGTAATAATAAACAAATTTTCATGCGTGCTAGACAAGCGGTAAAAGAAGAACTAGAAGAAGGTATTTTAGATACTGCCGACATTAAAGTATCTCCTTCTGGTCGTAAAGTAAGAGCTCATCGTATTAAAATTGGTGATGTGGCTTACGGCAAAGATGAAGATATTAAAGAAGATTTTGAACTTGTAGAGGTTACAACAGATATAGAAGAAGATCCGCCTTTTGTTTTGATGTTAAAACGCAAGGCTATTCGTTTATATCCAAATAAAACACGAGTAGCTCTATATTATAACAAACAATTAGATAAATATTTTACCATTCCTTATGGTAAAGGTGTTGATTCTCCGCTTCAAGCTGAAGAGGTTGATGAAGAGGCAGTTGATGCAATTGGTCAACTACAAAAGATTAAAGATAGCCATAGTTATGGCACAGTAAACCATAAAGATGGTTCTGCCAGTAAAGTTGATGTTCAAACCGCACATGCTGTATTAACGGTGCATAAAAGTTTGAATGATGATAATAAAAAGAAATTTGCTGATATGGTGGCAAGGTCATCACACCATATGCAAAAAGCAGCCAACTTTGCTGTTAGTAAAATGAAATGAATTTAATTGAATTAATTATTTCTGGTAAATTAAACGAAGCTAAACAACACAGTATTAATCGTTTAGCTAAGATAGTAGAAAAACGCTTGGAAGAAGCCAAGCGTTATGTAGAAGCAGATATGTTTGAGTTCGTAGAAGAACATCTTGATGAGAAAAGAAATCCAAATCTCATTAAAATGGGACGAATTACTAGAATTCGCCGTAGAATTAGACGAACTGCCAAAGGTAAAATTGTGGTTCAAAAGAATCGCAGACGCTCTGGTATTAAAGGGTATAGAATTTCAGGTAACACAGTTAAAAGAATTTCAGCTGTAGAAAGATTAAGAAAATCCCGTTTATTGAAACGGTCATGGAAAACAACAAGACGAGCTAAACTTCGCCGGTCATTGCTAAAGAGAAAAATGTCAATGCGTAGGCGAGCATCAATAGGACTAAAATAAAATGCCATTTGAAATCATAAACGCTGTTAGAGCAAAATCAACAATTCGTCTTGTTGGTGGTGCCGCAAACACTCAAATTAATTTAGTGAACCTTTCTGCTCAAACGGGAGAAACGGTAACAGCTGCTGCTATTGCACAGGTGTCAACATCAACAAATGGTATTTTTAGAATTTATAGAGGTAATAGTGGAGCAAGTAATTTAATATTAGAATTGCCCTCAGCTGCTACTAATTTGGTATTATATGAATATGATATTACTTTTGCAAATAACGCAACACAAAATGTGTTTATTGAACATACAGGAACAGCAGGAACTTTGGTGATGCAACTAGCGAAAACGGCTACTTATACTCCAGCACTAGAAGGAATGTAATATGAAACTTATTAGAGAATCCGTAGAAAATGTAAAGTATCTTACCGAGAAAATGGAAGATGGTAGAAAAAAACTATACATTGAAGGCACCTTTTTAGTGGGTGATGCCGTTAATAAAAACAATCGCATGTATAAAATGGATACACTTCGCAATGAAGTCAATCGTTATACAGAAGAATATATTAACACCAACCGAGCGCTTGGTGAACTAGGGCATCCAGATACGCCATCTATTAATCTAGAGCGAGTATCACACAAAATTGTTTCTCTAAAAGAAGATGGAAACACATACTATGGCAAAGCATTAATTTTAGAAACTCCTTATGGCCAAATCGTTAAGAATTTTATTGATAACGATATTCAAGTAGGAGTGTCATCTAGAGCCTTAGGTTCTTTGGTACAGACCAAAGAGGGTTATAACCTTGTTCAGGACGACCTAAAGCTTGCTACTGCGGCCGATATTGTAGCAGATCCATCGGCACCAGGCGCTTTCGTTAACGGCATCATGGAGAATAAAGAGTGGATGTTTGTAGAGGGTCACTTCGTAGAGAAGGACTTTGACATCGCTAAAACAACAATACAGAGAGCTTCCCGTAGCCAAATAGAGGCTACTGCTCTAAAACTGTTTGAAAATTACCTCAGAAAACTTTAATTTTATAAATAAGAAATCATAAGGAGATTCCTAATGGCAACAAATAAACTAATGGAAGCTGCAGCAGACATTCTTACTCAAAGTAAGAAATCCGCTCCGAGCGAGCCAATGCATAAAATGTCCACCCAAGTCGTTGATGTGGGCGGACCAACACCAGAGAATTATAAGCCGGACGATGACTCTGCTAAATTGGATACCACCAAGGCGGTTGATAGTTCTGCAGCTTCTAAGAATGCCGCTTCTATCAAAATGAAGGCTTCAGCTGCTTCTGCCAAAATGGAAGAAACTGAATCTGAAGAAGAAGTCATTGCTGAAAAAATGCATGATGACGAAAAAGAAGATAAAGAAATGATGAAGAAAATGAAAATGAAAGAAAAGATGAAAGAGGATGTTGACGCTCTCTTTGCTGACGATTCTACCA
>ERZ807358.28-NODE-28-length-15298-cov-4.119769_pt1 | contig 15298 bp, 21 predicted proteins | sample MGYA00521254_ERZ807358 | MGnify/ENA primary metagenome ERZ807358 (study PRJEB31431, sample SAMN03801314) | freshwater metagenome | biome: Freshwater; feature: Lake; material: Water | place: Canada:St Catharines | collected 2012-08-09 | depth 1 m m ...
TTTTTTCTTTCTTCATCTCACCAGAAGTCATTTCTCTTTCAGAAATTTCTTCACCTTCTGGTTCAAAAGAATTCATTTGCTGAATTGCTTTTTGAGTTTGCTGATTTCTCTGATTTAGTTTATCAGCAACACCTTTGGCTTTATCATAAACCATTTTACCAGCAAGTGCAGTTCCTGCAGCAAGTCCTGCTTTAATACCAAGACCAATTACAGGGTTCTCATCAATTTGATTACCCTGTGGTTCATAGTGTGCTTGCTGAAGACTTGGAAGTTTTGCTCCAGTTGCTTTTGGTTCTTGACCTTTTGGATATACCAACTTTCCACCACCCAATCCAGAACCAGGTTTCATTACTGGTCCAGTTGTAGCTTGTTCTGTTTTTAGATCTGGATTGATCGTTACTTTATTTTTAATTCCCTTTTTAGGTTTCATTGGACCGCTTCCGCAGTCCTCTTCAATAAAAAAACCGAGATCAGACCTCCAATCGGAATGTTCTTTTCTCATTTCTTTATAACGTTTTGCAGTAGCAGGTTCTTCACCTTTTTCTAACTTTTCAATTTCTTTCTGCATTGCTTTATATCCTCTGTCATATCCACCACCAGGTTTCATACCACCACCAAGTTTACGCTCCTCATTCTTCATTTTCTTTTTCTTGCCACCCATCTGATCCTTACCAGTTGCACCAGCAATAACATCACCTCTGGTAACCGTATCATATGGAGGATAGTTGTTTGCTAAATTTCCGTCATTCTTCTCCTCTAAGTAAGGACGACGAAGATTATCAAAAGACTGTTCCCAGATGTTCATTGGATAGACTTATACGTTTCTGTATTTATTTATTCCATTGTCAATACACACCAAAAACCGCTTTCTTTTCAATGCACCAATGACATTTTTCGCAAGGAAATTTACCTACAGTTTCAATACAAGAACATGTTAATGGAAAAATAGTATCCATTAAATTATATCTCTCATATAATTCCTTAATAACAAATTTATTACAGTTATAAAAGGGATATAGTTTTTCTACATTTTCATAAGTATCGATGCCAGTCAATATCCTATGGGGATCCCGTTTATGATCTCTTTCATTTATCCAAGTAGAAGAAGTAATATCTATTCCAATCTGTGTAGCTTCTTCCTCAGTAAAATTCAAATTTGTAGCATCTATAATTAAATCAACACCAAGTTCATTACGAAGTTTTTCATCTGGTTTTTTAGACCAAACAACTCTTCTAGCATCTTTATGTGAATTAAAAATTCCTACTGTTATGGGTTGAATTTTAATATTTGGAAATTGATCAGAGATAATTTTTATAATATCGTTTGTAACTGCTGTAAAATTTCTTGCTCTATTAGCAATATCTCTGGCATGAGCTGGATATATTTCCAAGTCAAATCTATTAAGATCAGTAGCAAATTTACAAAGTAACCATAATAATAAAGAAGAATCTATTCCAGCAGAAAGATGAATTCCAATTTTATTAATATCAGATTTAAAAAATTCATCAAACCATTTTATTTCGGTTTTACCGACATTAATTATTAAACTCATTTTGTCAATTTAAACTATATTTTTTATTATTTATTTCTTTAGTTTCTGAAATCCAAGTTCTAAACACGTTTTTGCTATTATCGATACAAATTAAATGATTTGTTCCTCGCCTAAAAACACTTCCAATTTTACCATTACTTTCTATTAGAGAACCAATTTTAAAAATATCTCCAGCAATATATTGTTCCCTGATAGATCTTTCATCTACAGGAATAATATTCATCATTATATAACGATATAATTGACCATTCTGCTCTAATGCTAACTTAGCAATATCTTGTGCTCTACTTTTTCTGACAACAATGTTAATAGCATTATATCCACTTTCATAAATGGATTGAAGAACATCATAAATTGTTTCAGCATTAGCATCATCTACAATGATTTCACCATAAGTTTCTTTAAGTTTAGCAATATCAGCATCTCTACTTGGGAAAATATAATAAGGAGATCCTTGAGCAGTTTCTTCTACAGCCGCTAAAATATTATTGGTAACTTCATCATTGTCAAATTTATCAAAAGCAATTGTCAACGGCTCTTTACGTGCCATTGCATCAAACTGTTGCCTTGCTTGCTGATTTTGAACTACTTGTTGCAGTCTTTCGTAATCTGCTGTTCGTGCAGCAGTCGTAGTAGTTTGAGATCCACTCGCCTTACTTTCCTTGCCACTTCCAGAACTTGTTTTTGACTGGGAAGATTTTGCTCCATCTTTTTCTTCACCCTGCCTTGGGGTGAACATTTTAAGTTGACCCTTTACAGTCTTAGCTTTTAGTGATCCTTGTTTATCGTACCAATCACCATGCCCGTTTCCTACCAATCCCAAACGTTTTGCCTGCTGTGATGCTTGGGTGGATCTTGCTTCTAGAATGAATTGGTTGAACTGCTTCACTGATTTTCTGATAGATTTGTTTTTTATTCTTCTCAATAAACGCTAGTCCTAGCGTCTTATACTGCAAATATTTAGTCTTGTCTTCTTTGTAGTTCTCAATAGATGCAATATAAAATCGCATAAAGTCTTCAATCTCACGCTTCATAATCTGTTTGCGTTTTTTTATAGATTTATATGAAGTGATTAGTTCATCAATAAGTTGGTTCATGCTACAGGCTCAATTCTAATTACTGCTTCATTCAATCTAACACCCGACGCATCCTTTCCACGTCCCTTTAAACGAATATCAATATAAGTTTTGTCTGCAATTTCATTCACTAGTTTGTCATCTATTGGTTTTAATTCTTTTTCATTGAGAATATAATTTGCAGTCTTATCGTTAGACTTTCCAAAAAGAGATTCTCCAGTCAAAGATTCTCTTACAAGTTCTCTTTTAAAGGCTAAAAATAACTTATCACCTTCTGGATTTTTTCTAGATCCTAGAATGCTTTGAAGTTTTTGATTTAATCCACCAGATCTTTTTGCCTCGTCCAGTATTGCTTTCATAACTGGTTGTGGTTGTTTTTTCGGACCTTCACCTAAAGTTTGAGATAGTTCATCAAGAACCATAGCTACTTGCTTTACTTCTGCTGCACCCATACCTCCTGCCATAGCAACTTTAAACAAGACATTATTCAATACATTTACAGTTCCCTGAATTCCAGAACTGGAAAGTTGATATGCATCTCCCCATTTCATCGAACATTTATACTTAATACCATTCTTTAAAAAAAGAACATCGGTCTTTGGTTCTGGACTTGATCCACCAAGTTGCTTAAAAGATTTATAGAATTGTTGGGGATTTGATGGTTCAATTTTATCCATCATTTGATTAGCAGCAGTTTGCACTACTTGATCAATAGGTTGAAAAGATAATTTACGTATTTCATTTTCTTCCCCCAAAGTGGGGTTGACAATCCTACTATATGCAGCAAGCATAATAGCATACTCAAATTGCTTTCCCTTATCGATTGCCATAAAAAATCCCCCTTACGGGGGTATTTATCTACCGATCATCCGCTGCTCGGTTCTCTGAATAATAAGCATCAAACATTCCCTCTGGATACCGCTTAGAAAGTTTATTGATATTCATATCAGTTAATTCTTCCAAGGAAATATTAAGAGCAAGGCACGCCTGAGCAACATACCAAAGAATATCTCCAAGTTCAATTTTAAGATGTTCAATGTTATCTTCATTTGCAGGTTTACCTTGGAAAATAATTTTCTTTACAATTTCCATAAACTCTCCTGCTTCTGCAGAAATACCAACTGCCCCAGTAAGAAGACGATGAATTTCTAAACCACCATCTTCAAGTTCCTGAATACGTGATACAAATGCTTCTTTATCACTAGATGCAGGACTAGTTACTTTAGAAACAAACTCTTTATATTTTTCAAATGCCATTAGAATTTAAAATCACTGAATTTAGCTTTGGATGATTTGTCATCATCATTATTATACTCTTCATCGTCTCCCTTGTCAAGAATATCGTCTTGAGCAGACTGTTCACAATCATAGAGACGCATCTTAGCACGATCAATACCAATAACAAATCTTTTATTGATGGTAGGATCATTGTATCTATTCTTCAATTGTTTGACCATAATTTGACCCAACTGCTCTAACTCTTCACTACTAATCAAAGCAAACATCAAGTCAGCGGTAGCAGGAAGACCAAAGCTTTCTGAAGTATCAGTTAGGTTTGGATCAGAACTTGTAAATCCACTTCTAGTGGTTTGTGTTGCAGATACAATTGGAAGATCAAATTCAACTGCTAAACCACGAAGTTCTTCTGCAATTGCTTTCACATAAGAATATGAATTGACATTAACTGCAGAACGATATCTTGAAGATGCACAAATGTTTAGATAGTCAATAAAGATAATATCAGGTCTAAAAGATTTCTTGAGTGCTAGTTCGTTTAGAAGTGATCTAAAATGTCCTACGTGTGCAGATGCAGTGGGATATTCTTTTACAATTAGTTTCCCACTGGTACGTGAACTGAGTGCATTGATCTTCTTGAAGAAGGTGCTTTTTGGTAGTTCACTAATTTCCCTGATATTAGTGTTGAGAAGATTTGCATCAATTCTTTCCGCAATCTTTTCTTCTGCCATTTCAAGTGTGATGTATAAAACATTCTTTCCTGCAACGAGAACGCTGGAAGCAAAATGGCACATGAAAAGAGATTTACCAACACCAGTGCCAGCGAGTGCGATATTAAGAGTTTTATTAGAGACACCACCAGCAGTAATCTTATTGAAGTATTCAAGATCAAAGGGGATCTTACTTTCGACCCTATGATAATATGCGTAGCGATCTTGGTAATCATCTATGTAATCGTGACCAACATGATTGTCAAAACTAACTGCCAATGCATCAGACAAAATAGAAGGAATAGCATCTCTTCCTTTCTTCTCGTCTTGACCATCAGCAATTTTGATACTCTCCATTAGTGCCAAATAAATGGCACGTTCTTTACACCATTCTTCAGTAGTATCAATTGCCCACTGAAAGTCTACATCAGAAGGATCTAAAGTAGCAATGAGTTGTTCACATAACTTAAACTCATCTTGAGTTATGTCTGTCCTCTTCTCAAGTTCAATAAAGAGAACTTCTTTAAGAGGAAGACTATCATACTTGGTAATGAAAGAACCAATTTCTTCAAAGATTACCTTGTCAGTTCGTTCTTCAAAGTATTCTGCTTTGATGAAGGGTAATACTTTACGAGTGTACTCCTCACGATTTAGCAGGTTCTTCAGTATCGTTAGTGGAACCCTCTCCGCCATAAGTAAACTCCATTCGTGCAGCAGCATCAAGATACTGCATTAGTTCGTCAGTAAAATATTTTTCTGGTTCAGCATAAATTGTTTTGGCATATGCTGTAGTGCCGTTGATTTCATATCGAGATCCAACTTTCTTAACGATACTATGTTTCTCAGCAAGATCGAGAAGACCATAATAACGGTCAAGTCCACGCTCATCATAAAATAGACGAACTTCAACCTGACGATTTTCTCTAGTTAGACGCGATTTATTTGTCTTTGCCTTGATAATGTTTCCAACGACTTCTGTTCCATCCTTTTCTTTTGCCTTGCTGAGATAAATGATGGTAGAAGCAGCATACTTAAGACCACTACCACCACCCATTTCTTTTGTAGGAACGTAAGAGCCAATAACATCGTAGGTATGGTTAGTAACGATAAGTGGAATATTTGCTTGTCCCAGTTTTAGAGTTAACATTCTAAATGCACCTTTGACAAGTTGTGATTTTGTCATATCACGAACTTGTTTATCATTAAGTACATCAGTAATTTCTTTCTCTGTGGAAAGCATCCCTAGTGAATCTAACACAAACATACAAGGTTTGCGCTGATCTACAGGTTTCTTTAAGTATATATCTACTGCCTTAAGTGCTTTGTTACGAAAATCTTCAACTGTTACAACATTGATAACAACTAAACGATCTGTAGGAACCCCACGACTTTCTAGAAGTGATTTGGTAATTGCTGCTTCAGTATCAAAATACAATACATATCCGTCAGGATTACTATCTAAAAAGTTTTTGACTACAGCCAGACTGAAGAAAGTTTTACCTGTTGATGTTTCTCCTGCAATTGCTGTGATTTTATTTCCTGAGACGCCACCAAAGATAGACCCACTAACCAAGGCATTAAAAATGTAAGAACCTGTGTCAACGTAGGTTTCCGTTTCATCGATTTCAGATGCAACATTAGTGTATTCATCTTTAATTTCTTTTAAAATTTCTTTTAGAAAATCCATCAGCAAACAATCCCGTATCTTACTCGTAAAACTTTTTTGTATGGTAGTCCTTCATCCATCAATTCTTTTGTCAATTTTAATTTTTCATACAGTGCAGTATCACCACCAAAAGCAAGTGACTTTACAATTGTACTCAATTCTTCATCGTTAATTGGTAAATCCATAATGTAAGTATTTTTTTCATTATAACATCAGGAGAAGAAAGATGCAAGCGTAGCAGTCTTCTCAACAGACCACCCAATACTATCTAAAATAGCTCTCAGTGGTTCTAAAAATGCTTTATCAAACTGAGTATCATAGTCAACGTAAGGAAGCAAACCAAGTTCTACTGGAAAATCATTGATGAATGAAATTACATTTTCATGAATTGGATTTGGTTTCTTCAGAAGAATGAACTTGATCTTTTCTCCATTATTGATGACATTATACTTTTCGCCAAGTTTTTTATTTTTGATATGATGATTATAAAGAAGTGCTCCTCTTGCATGGATTGGACATCCCTTTGCATAGATTGACAAATTACTTTTATACTTATCAACATCAGAAACTGTTCGTGGAAAAGCAATCTCAGATGGAGGAAGTTTTTTGAACTGTGCTCTTGATTTTTCAATAAAATTAATTACATCATCTTCAGTTTCACTCATCATGATCTTAAGTGCATCCTTAATCATTGAACGACAAGGTGCTGGAGTTGAAGACTTGACTGCTTCGATACCCATGATTTTGAGTTTGGGTTCACTATATCGAACACCTTCGACATCCCATGCATTCAAAATATAACGCTTCTTAGCAGTCCAAATACCACGATCAGCAATTGTTTCTCGCTTCATGAACATCTTCTGTTCATAAGCATTTACATACTCTGCCAGTTCTTTGTAAGAACTTTCAATATACTTCTCAAATTCCATTTGACAGATCTTGTCAAGGAACGAAACAATGTCCTCAGTAGTTTTCTCTCTTCCTTTGTATACACGTTCAACCAGAGGACCCAGGTTGAGGTAAATACTATCAGTATCAGAAGCAACCACATAATCTACATTATTAGTTTTAAGAACATTGTTTATGTATGAATTCATCTTCGCTTCGATCCATCGTATACTGAACTGACCCCCGAGAGTAATTGCCTCAGCATTATCCAGCTTATAGTAACGAAAATAATTATTCCCGATAGCACCATAAGCAGAGTTGAGTTGGATCTTTTTTGCCATCTGGATGTTGTTGCATCTTGCAATCTCCCGTTCCAGTGCTTTAGTTTTCTTCTTCTCATACTCTTTTTTTGCCTCCAACATTTTCTTTTTGAAGATCACACGTTCATTATAAATTCTCTCCATCAATACTGGAAGGAACCCACGTTTCTTGGTTGTAAACTGTGCTCCGTTAGGACATACAGTTACATCCTCAAGAGAACTAAGATCAACTTCTTTCTTTAGAAGTTTATCAACATTTACACCAGGAAATTTTTCGTCAAGAAGTGTTTCTGGGGAAATGTTGTATTGCATAATCAAGTGAGGATATAGACTATTCAAGTCAAAACTTACAACCCAATCATACACTCCTGGAGTTGGTTCTTTTACATATGCACCAGCATACTTTTCATTTTTATTTTCATCTTTTTTCGGTGGAATGACAATATTTTTTTTCTTTAGTTCATTGTAGATAATCATATCCCACATGCGAACCTGATAAAAAACATCGTTAAAGTTTACCTTTGCATCAAATGCCATAGTAACTGCTAGTTCAACAAGTTTCATCTTCTCCTCAAGTGCGTCAACCAACCGCACGTCTTGGATGTTGTACTCTACAAACTTCTGCCAATTCTTCGTATAAAACTCTTTGAAAGTATCAAACTCAGAGTGATCTAGTTTCTTTTTACCAAGTTCTACTTCACCAATATAATCAAGACGATAACTTTCTTGTGCTTTGTAAGTAAACTTCTTGTAAAGATCTAAGTAATCAAGAACAGTGATGCCACCAATATCATAGACAACATGCGGGCGATGGTTAACATTAATCTCTTCGTTTGTAACAAGACCCCATGGAGACAATCTTTTGACTGCTTTTTCTCCAAGAATTTTACCGATACGCTTTGCTACGTAAGGAATATCGTAGAGTGTACAGTTCCATCCAGTAATTACTTCTGGAGTATTTGTTTGCCAATAATCTAAAAATCGATTGAGAAGATCGTACTCATCTTTACATTCGACATATAAAACTTCAGGATCATTGTTGTTGAATGATCCCTGTCCAAATGTAATAATCCTTTTGTTAGAATAGTTTTGTAGAGTAATGCAAAGCATTTCCTCATCACAGTTAGCGACTGTTGGAAATCCTCGCTCTGATGCAACCTCAATATCAATCGTCACAAGTTTCATCTTCTTGAGATCAAACTCAATATGATCTTCAGGATATTTTTCTGAGATGTACTGATAAATGTAACGTGTGTTGCCGTAGATCTCAAATCCTTCTACATTGTCATGCGTCTTGATAAATTCACGACAATCCCTTACACTACCAGGTTGTATTGACTGAACATAATGCCCCTCTAGGGTTTTGTATTTTGTTTTCTTTTTACTAGGTACAAACAACGTAGGTTCAAATTTTTCCCTAGCAATAAAACTTTTACCATCCTCAAATCCGCGAACGAGAAACTCGTTCCCTACCATTTGAACGTTTGTGTAATACCTCATTCAGCAGTCAACGATTGATACTTATTCAAATAATCTTTGTTAGCATCCACAATAGTCAAAATACTATCGGAATGGATCATCATCTCAGTTTGACTTGTAAAGTCACTCATCCATGGAATTAATCCTGTTTCAGCAACTACAAATGGTTGAATAAGTTTACAATCTGGTTCACCAAGTTCAGATGGCACTTCTTCAATTCTACTAATAAGAATAATATTAGTTTTCAATAATAAAACCTTAATCATGGTAAAGACAGCTTCTGTGTCTTCAATTCTACCACTGCCTTGCGTACCTTGTCAATGTACCCACTGTTACGTAATTCTTTAAATACGAGATTTTCAAATCCATATTCCCCATACTTATCAAGAGAAGAATTTCTTGCAGTATTCAATTTTTTTAAGACTGCACGAAGTCCAGTTTCATTATTACCTCGGATCAGAGTATCAATTTTATTTTTTATATTATTTGCTTTTTTCTCCAGTTCCATTTCATCAAGTTCACCCTCAAACTTTTGTGGTTTTTGAACCCATTTATTTTTTAAAATACTATAAACTCCTTGACTTTTTCTCCTAACAACTCCTGGTTTTTCTAGATATGGTTCTACATCTGCACCATAAACTTTGACATCATGTGTCAGTGACCATAGAGTTTTCTTGTCTCTAAAGTAATCATCCAACAATTCAGGATCACATTGTGGAAGATACTTTGGATCAACAACTAAATGAACGTCAATATCAGAATATGATGTATAGTTATATCCAGCGTTACCTCCGAGCATCAATACATCCTTGATTACCTTACTATCAAGTTCTACGTATTCTGCAAATGCATCAGCAAATCTAAGAAGGGCAGTTCTGATGTTTGCTTTCAGAACATTGCCCTCCCAGAATGTTGGATTAAGTTCCTCTCTAAATTTCAGCGTCAGATTTTCATTTAATTTTCTTAAATCCGACGCTGAAATATGTCTTCTTATACGACTATACAAAACACTTCATTCGTTTTGAAGTATTTAGAGGTAATCTTTTCTCCTTTGTTCTTCAGGAATGACTTTATTAAAGTCAATGTAAATAACCCCATCAATGTGATTTACTCCAGTAATAACCAAATCGGTAGGCATTTGCCAAACACGATTAAATCGACGGAAAGCTAACCCGCGATGAATATATTCTGAAGTCTCAAAATCTTCTTTGTTACCCTCAATAAAAAGTTTACCTTGTTCAGTATAAACTTTTACTTCATTTCGTTTAAATCCCGCTACTGCCATCTCAAGACGATATCCTTCTTTAGTCTTGAGAATATTATGTGGGGGGTAATTTGTATTTGAAATTGATTCTAAATACGTCCTTGTTTCAGGCACGCTAAGTGTAATTGAATGTGAACCAAACATAGTGACCTCTTTGAGCGTCTAGTGTTGAATGTCCCTTGCGGCGACATTACTAATTATATAGGATCCAATAAAAAAGCGGGTCGTAAAAACCCGCTTGTTCTATTCGGTTATCACTGTTCAGTTCGTTTTTTACCAATATTATATTTGGTTTCCAACACCCATTCACCCTTTTCTTTATAAGCAATCACCTTAATTTGATTAAGTGGTGCAATATCAGAAATAGTATCTGGTTTAATAACCTCAATTAAACCCCAATCAGCTAGGAGTTGAATAATTCTATTTCTTCTCTGAACATCGTTGATGCTAAGATTTGCTTTCTTACCATCTAATGCAAAAAGTTCTTTGAAGTGAACAATATAATACTTACCTTGCTTATGCAAAATATGGCAAGATTGATATAATTTCTTTTCCTTTCTTGATGCAACACCGATCCTGGTTAGTGTCTCACGAACCTTGAGAAAATCGTCAGGCTCTGCAAGAACAACTTCAACCATCTTATCGGGAGACCAATGGTATTCGGGCTCGACGACAACACTCATTTTATTCCTCCAGTATCAAGTTTCTTTCTAATGAACGTTAGTTGATCTTCTGTTAGAAGAGAAAGAGCTTGTCTGGCTTTTTCATTACTATAACCATAGTAAGATTTGACACATTCAAGGTTCTTCAATTCTTCCTTTTTGATCCACGGAGAAAATCTCCGTTTCGATCTCAAAGTATTTAGTAAAAAATCATACTGCAACTTCTTGTCTAGATGATGATTGATGTTCATTTCATTAGAAAACATCACAGCATCAACATGTCCAGACAAACAACGATTAACAATATATGGAAGATACTTATTTTCAATTGTAGGATCTTCATCAATCAAATTAATCTTTGAAGTATTAATACTGTTTAACCAATCTTTAAGTTCAATCATCGATTTAAAATACGATCCTTTAATTCTTCACTCCAGTTATCGTAATAACCAGTTTTCTTCAACTGCTTTCTTGCATCTTCAAGTTCCTTTCTATCTTGTACAATCAACATAGGTGTTCCCTGGTTAGTTACTAATCCACCAAAACACTCTACAAGATCTGGGTGCTCTTCTAAAAAAAGAAGATCTGGATATTTTTGATTATACTCTTTAGCGATATCTTCAAAATCATTTGCAGCAATATTTCCAAAACGAAAGATCATTACTTCCTTTAAATTTTTAATATCTTCTTCTAATTGTTCAAAAGATACAAAATTTTTTACATCAACTTTATTTTCCATCCATGCCTTTTTTGCAAAGGGACATGGTGGTAAATTAGCAAACACTTTTTCAGGTTTGCTTAAAACCTTCATTACCCAATCTTCAATATCATCATGCATTTTTTGCTGCTGCTTTTCTGAAGGATTGATTTTCGATAGGTTTAACCCAACGAAGATTATCTACATTATTATTAGCAGGATCATCGTCAATATGATCTATATATGCACTACTCCTAACCCATGCTTTCCACTCTTCTGGTATTCTTTTTTGACCTACCATATCAGGAGTAATAACTTGATCCCAAGTTTCTTTCAATTCATCTGGAGGATATTCATCAATAGGTTTCCAGGTTTCCGCAACAATACGATGAGCATCTATAGATATTGCTGGAGAATGTTTTTTTCCCCGCGCTCTATGATCATAGTCTTCAAATAACCCAGTAGGAATTGAAAGAATATATGAATAACACCTAAGTCTTCTTCCTGCTTCTCTAAGTCTTGCAGACCATTTCAATTTAGGTTTTAAAAATTTACCTGTTTTAGTACTAAAAACATCTGCCTTTCGATTACAATAATATTCAGGAAGTTCTTTTAAATAACGAATAACTGGTCTAAAATCAGGGTTTAAATGAACAATCATCTTTCAATGTAGGATAATGTATGTGATTGAGATTTGAGTTGATGTATAATTATATCACATCCTATTTTTGGTTGTGAATCACCACATGTATAAACATCACAAGCTGCTTTACCTTCTTCTGGCCAAGTATGAATACTAATATGACTTTCAGCAAGTAAAGAAACTATAGTGACACCTTGTGGTTCAAATTTTTTAGATATTGTTTGCAATATTGTTGCACCACTACTTTCTGCTGCAATTTCTATTAAGTCCAATAGAAATCGTTCATTGTCCAATAAATGGAATGGACAACCATACAGATTAAGTAGATAGTGCTTTCCCATCAGAGTAGTTTAAAAGAAGAAGTTCCTTTCGATCCTTTTGATTTTTAGTATATTCGCCAGTTGATCGCATAGTATATGTATGTTCATACTCAACTGCAGACCATTTGGAGAACCTATCTTTCACTAACTGTGATGAATTATAACTAACCATCATATCAAGTGAACTATTATCGCAATCAATAGCAAACTGATCGTGATCAAATCCTTTGTGCATTGATCCTTTGTTCCCGTAGAGATTATCCTTAATGTCATAAGGGGGATCAAGATATACAAAAGCACCTTCTCCACTCCAGAAATCAATCACTTCCTTATATGAATAGTTAGTAATAGTCCAATTTTTAATTAGAGTAGAATACTCTAACAATTTTTCGATACCCCGCATAGAAAAATTATTTTCTGATGCTTGTGGGGAGAATGATGAGCTTTCTGTGAGACCAGAAAAAGAACACTTATTAACAATATAGAAACTAATTGCACGCTGGAGATCATCAGTTTTCTTGTGATTTGAACTAAGATACTCTTTGCTTTCCAAAAAGAGAACTTTGGCTCGATCTGGATCATTGTGCCTTTGTTTGAGATTTGTGAGATATTTCTTAATTTCATCACCGTTATCTCTTAGTTGTTTCCAAAAATTGATAAGAGGTTCATAAAGATCATTAACCCAAATGTTGATGTTTGGATACTGTTGGGTTACATAAAGTGCGACAGATCCTCCACCAAGAAAAGGTTCACGATATTCTTGATACTTAGAAAGATCTGGAAAGAACTGACTTATTTTTGAGATTGCTCTACTCTTACCGCCAGGATACCTTAAGGGTGTTTTAAGAGACTTCATAATCAATAGGATGATACTTCAAGTATTCACGAAAGGTGAGTTTCATTTCTTTCTGCGTCATTCCACAGTGGGCAGCAGCAGTAGGAAGGTTCATTTTAGCACGAAATAATGCTTCATTTGCTTCCGCTACATTCTCAGGTGTTGTCTTTTTTTGGTCCATAATGTAAAAAGAAATTTGTAGAGAAACTAATCCGTTCTACATCAGAAGTGAATGGATAAACATAATGAATTAACCATGCAGGAAACAAATAAATATCTCCTTCTTCTGGTGCAACAGGTCCAAAAGTGTGCATGTTATGCGGTGCCCATTGACCATACTGCCATTCAACCATTCCTGCAGTTGGATTTCTTCCTCGTTGGGTTGGATGTTTCCATTCATCCTTTAATTCCTGAGGAACTTGAGCATAAACAATACAAGAGAAATCTCCAGCATGAATATGAGGAGGATTCCATTCACCATTGCGTTGAACATTAACCCAAGGACGATCAAGTTCAATATTATCCAATTCATGACCAGCAGGTGGTTGATACAAACCAACTTTGCTCATTTGAATAAGACAATCTCCAAGATGTTCTTGCAGTTCATTGATAGTGTCAACATTCATATTGAACGCAACTTCTCGATCAATATTTCCAGCAAGAAGATGATTATTTTCTACATCAGAAGTTTTTGCTGCTTCAAGAATAACTTGTCGTAGTGTTTCTGATATTTTATTTTTATAAATTACTGGTCCAAAAGGACGAATAATATACCCAGGTTCAATAGTCATTTGAATTCGCAGTTGCACATAATTTCTGTTAGTGCTGCCAAAAGATTGATTTCCTGATCGGCAACAAATGCAGTTTGATATTGATACTTAGCAATGATCAAAACTGCTTCAGGAATAGAATTTGGTTTGAGTGTATCGTAGATACAATCATAGATGTTACGAAGAATGGTATTAGGATCGTTGTCTAAGTTCTGCACAATCCACTTACGAACATTGGGAAATTCTTTTTTGGAAAGATACCCAACAAGTTCTTTAGTATTAACATTGGATAGAAGACCAAGAATACCAGTATCGATTGATCCACCAGCAGAATAACGTTGACATTCGTTCAGAATACGACGCCAATCGGGGAAGTGTTGATTGATTATTTCAACAAGAACTTTTGGATCATGTTTGACATTCTCTGTCTCAAGAATAGTCCCGAGACGCTTGAAGAATTGTGCTGCAATTGCAGGTTTCTGTTTACCGTTGATGGTAAAATCGACGACTGCACATCTTGAGTGCAATGGTTCGATGATTTTGTTTTTGTAATTGCAGGTGAAGATGAAGCGGCAGTTGTTATAAAATGCCTCAATATTTGCCCGTAAGAGGAGTTGTACGTCGTGGGTTGTGTTATCAGCCTCATCAATAATGATGACTTTGTGTTTCGCGTCCATTGCTGAAAGCGATACGGTCGAAGCAAAGTTCTTTGCTTGATTTCTAACCGTGTCCAAAAATCGTCCTTCATCTGATCCGTTAATTACATAACAATCTGCTTTTAGTTCGTGGCAAAGTGCTTTTGCCACGGTAGTTTTACCAATACCAGGAGGACCTGCAAGAAGAAGATTTGGAATTTCTCCTTTACTTACAAAGTCCTTCAAAGTAGATTTGATTGCATCTGGAAGAATACAATCATCAATTTTCTTTGGTCGATATTTTTCTACCCAAAGAAAGTCATCACGATCCATAAACGCTATCTGGTTCAAGTGCGATAAAGTAAGTAAGATTATAACGCTCGCTATAAAACCTGGATAGTTTCTTTTGCGAAATTACAACTTCGTAACTACCAGGAATTAGTTTGATATTCTCAATCTTAAAGTTGAATGAAAACTCAGCATCAGTTTCTCCAACAACAATTGAATACTCGTTAGAAGTATCATTCTTGCGATCACTAACAAC
>ERZ807358.30-NODE-30-length-15041-cov-3.161922_pt1 | contig 15041 bp, 38 predicted proteins | sample MGYA00521254_ERZ807358 | MGnify/ENA primary metagenome ERZ807358 (study PRJEB31431, sample SAMN03801314) | freshwater metagenome | biome: Freshwater; feature: Lake; material: Water | place: Canada:St Catharines | collected 2012-08-09 | depth 1 m m ...
ATTAATAGTCTTACCTAATCTAGCTAATCTTAATTTTTCTCTCGTATCTGAAGTTATTATTCTATTACTATGCATATAGCTAAATAACAATCTAGCTCGTTCGTATTCGTGCGAACTAATTAAATAACTTCGATTTTGTGTATTAGATTTCATATTACACATCATCCAGTATGCATAAATTAATTTGTTATTATTAGGATAAATTTCGCATAGTAATTTATGTATAATAAAATGCTCACGAGCCGTTAATTCAACTAGATTATCTAAATCATCTGTTCCACCTAGGCACCGCGGGTTGATGTGATGTCGTTCTCGATAACCTTTTAATTTTCTTGTTTTCGCACGTTCAATGATTTGATCATGTATTCTTTGATAATTCATACTAGTAAATAGCCTTGTATTTTTCGAGGTTGCGGTCTCTACTCAATACAAGGCTTCTTTAAAAATATTTTACATGGTAGCCGCAACTCTACATATATAAATATCGCACAGTAAAAAAGAGCCAACCCGAGTCGACTCTTTCTGTCATCTTATTCTGATTTAAATACCATAAATTAAATACTGTTCATACTGACCTTCTGTTAAAACAACATATTGACTATTAACTTTGATGATATAGTTTCTTTTCATCTTATTCTGATTTAGGTATATATCTATTTTTTTCACTCATCCTTGCTAAGTGTGCTGGTCCTGGTCCCACCAAATCTTCTTCGTGACTTTGGTCTACTAAATTATTACCACGAATTGATTTCTTAAATTGCATAACAAATCCTTCTTTTGCGAAATACCGTTCTCCTTGATATCTAAACTCAAATCCACCATCTCTCATACAGATGGTCATTTCCTCACCATCTTTTGTTTTTAAAATAATCCCATTAAATACTTCTTCCAATTGGATTACTCCCTGTTCATTTGTTGTTAATTTCATTGTTCTTCTTTTATCCGTTTATTAATAGTTTCATCTGTATAACCAACTGCTCTTGATAAATTAACCACTAAATCAATTAGTGTATCAAAACTTTTAGCTTCTTGTATTTCTGCGGAATAAGTTACTCCTTCTACTTCTACTGTTATCTTCATCTTATTCTGATTTAAAGGTTAATAGTTATTATATCCACAAATAGTACATTCAAAATGAGTGTCTGAAGTGTGCTTTCTTTCTGTTAATGGATGATAACATTTTTTTAGTTGTTCTTTCTCCACTTGTTTTTTAAAAAAGTCAATTACATCTTTTGCTTCTTCTATTGAAAGCCATACACTCCAACCCCACCCCTCTACTTCAATTTCAATGTCATTCTCATCATTAATTTTATGAAATTTTATTCCTTGTATGTCTAAAAAATCCATCTTATTCTGATTTATGATTATATATTTCGTTTTTTACTTCCTTCCAATAGGTAAAATACATTGGGTGTGGTGTATAATATTCACTTCCTTTTGCAAGGTGTATGTCATCAAATGCTGAATCTTCTTTTCTGCTTTTCATTATTTCATCCACAACAAATATTGCAGTTGCTACTCCCACTACACCTATTAACTGAAATGCTTTTTCTACTGCTGTCATCTTATTCTGATTTAAAGGTTGTGTTATAGTAGTCTTCCGCTTTTTTAATTGTGTGGCTATTACCAATAGAAAGACCAAAAGGGTCTTTTGAGAAAATAAAAGCATCCATTATCTGCTCCCTCTCCATTTCTTTGGCTTGGTCAAGTAGTTCATTGAACTTTTCATTTGAAATAAAACCAAGTTGCCTTGACCTTAATACTTGCTTTGCAAACCATTCTACTGCTGTCATCTTATTCTGATTTAATCAACTAAAAATTCATTCGTCTTTACATTCTCTACACCTTCAACTAATTGCGCAAGTGTACCATCTACAATTGCTGTTGTGTGTGGGTGAGTGTTTTCGCATAGCCATTTCATTAATGGTTTTACTACTTCTTCAAATGTTACTGGTTCTTTCATCTTTATTTTAGTTTAAATTGTTACTTTTTATACCATCTTATTCCATTTGGCTCACCAAATACAAGGCTACCAAAACACGATTCACACACCTTTTCTGCTGAATCTCTTCTAACTATTTCTATTGTTCCATTTGGATAAACAAGCCAAGTCTTATAGTTTTTACCCTCTGTGCATTGAAGTAAAGCACCATTCATTAAGGCTGTTTTTATTTTTTCTTGATATGCTGTCATCTTATTCTGATTTAAAGGTTTGATGTGGTATTTTATCATCCTTTTCAATACTTTCAAGCACATCTAAATGTGTTCTTAAACTTTTTAGTTCTGTCTGAAGGATTAATAAAACTCGTTCCTTTTCTGTGATGTGGAGTTTTACATCATAAATTGCTGATTCAATTTTGTTTCTTTCCATTTTATTCTGATTTAAAGGTTATCACAATTACAACAATCACAATCACATATTTCTTCTTCTTCAAATAACTCAGGATTTTCTTCTCTGAGCTTTTCTTGTCTTATTCTAGAAGCCTCTTGGTCAATGTCTCTTTCCTCTTCTACTCGTCGCAGACTCCAACCATCCACTAAATTCTCAGCACAATGGGCAATCTCTGGAGGAAAGACTGCTTTACCATGGTAATTTTCCCAATCACTATCTTGCAAGGCAATTGCCTCTTCGAAGGTTTCTGCGTCTACTACATAACATTTTAAAATGGTTGTGTCACCTTTTCTTTCTACATGGTCAATATAAAATGTTTTCATTGCTCTTTAATTTTTTAAATGGTTAATTATTTATTTTCTATATAATAAGAAATCTAATCCATATATCCAACCAGAACAGTAAAAAAGTGCTAACATTTCTGCTAACACTTTTTACAATTATTTAATTGGATGCTCTTTTTCATATATCTCTTCGACATCATTGTTAATATCAATAGTCATCGGACCTCGAGCATCTCTACTCAAATCGGCAACAAGAATCATACCTGTTTTATATTTAGGATTTTCTTTAGCTGGGATAGCTCCAACTCTTACGAATGTCCCATCTTTAAGTTTTAGAATAGCGCCAAGTTCGATGACAGTATCTAGGGCGTCTGAATAAATTGAATGAGACTCGTTTAAATTCTTTGTATTGAACCTTCTCATGTTCTCTGCTAATGTGTTTTTCATTGTATCCTTTTAGTTTAATATAAATATAGCAAAAAAAAAACAAGCACATTCGACGTTATAATTTGCTTTCAAACAAGGCTCGAGCTGCGGTTTCATCTTCTTCAAACCATATGCCATCAAAGATGATTTTTGCTTCTTCCATAGTGCAACGCGTTTCCATTACCTCAATGTATGTTTCAACATCCGTTCCTAATGCTTCTGCCATTCCGGAGTCCATTAAGTCATAAAATCCTGTCATGTTATTTTGTTTTAGCCTTTTCATATCGTTCAACCTGTGGACGCACAACGGTATCAAGTATGTGTTGTGCTTTGCGTTTAAATTCTTCTTGATCTATTCGGAAAGTGTTTGGTTTGTGTTTTTTGATTACATAAAATCCACCAGCATCAACATTGTATCCAAATTCAAGATTGTGTTCAACCAAGAAACTCATTACCATTTCTCGTTCACTCTCGGTTAGTGTGTCGCAATCATATGCTTGTACGCTCCGTAAAGCGTCAACTGCATCTCTCTTACCTGCACGATATCCTCGTTCAAAGGACTCATTACTCTTTTCCTTTAGATCATCATCATGGACGAGTTGGTAGGGGAATATTCTAGGATACCTTTTCATCTTGCTCTATATTAGATTCTGGCCAATCCGAGAACTTCAATCCATACTGCAAAGAGAACCATTGCATCTCACGCTCTGCTAACTTAGCCGGAGTGCGCAACTGCTTCTGCAAATACTTCTTTCCCCACGCTTGCCATTCTTCATTCTGAGCTACGGTCATTGTGTATTGTTGAAACCAGTTATCCGTACGTCCCTTTACATCCTCAAAGGTTACTTCATGTCCTGCAATACGGAACATCTCATTGATTAGATCTTCGCCTGCCTTTTCTCGTTTTTGTTCTCTTGTTAGTCTCATCTGTATTTCTTCTTTAATACAACGTCATAATAGTCAACATCAATAGCTTCCTGACCTTGTCTGTAAATGGTACTACGTTTAGGATTATCCTTTTTGCATTGCTCAACTCGTTCTTTCTTGGTGCCTTTGGTATCATTTGCATAATACAACCAAGACTCCCAATATGCATCATTAATTCCTACATGACCACGTGGTCCCGTAAATGATACTGCAATCTGCCATTTCCAGAATACAAAAGACCAAAGTGGACACCATTCGAATCGATAATCAGTATTAGTCCATTTTGTCTTGAATCCTAATCCTACAAAGTCAAAGCCAAAGCGACGTGGAATAAATTTCAAGTATCCAGGCTTATCCGGATCCTTTACTGTTCTGCGTGGAAAGAAATAGGGAGTACCTACAGCAATCCGTCCTGCATATATGTTAACTCTTGGCCTTACAAAAGGTGAGTTAAGTATCTTGAGCCATTTAAATGTTTTCATTTTATTAAATCGTATAATGATTTTGGTTTATAATCTACTCGCTCACATGAAACACAAATGTAACGTGGATCTGGATCTTCAAATCCTGAATCTAATAACATTACCTGACTATCATGTATATGTCCGTGTATGTTTCTCGGAAAGTGATATTCTAACTCCATTGGGTGAATAGGACAATGTGTCAATATGAATCCCTTGTATTGAACCATTCCTGCTACACTTCCAACATGCTCGAGTAAGTGAGGCACATCTTGCCGACGATCGTGGTTGCCTAACACTACATGCTTAACACCATTCAACCGATCCAATAAGGCATATGAAGCCTTCTTCTCCATTGTGACATCGCCTAAGATATATGTTACATCTCGTTTGTCTACAACGCTGTTCCAAGATGCAATGATATGTTCGTCATGTTCTTCGACAGTAGCGAAGCCACGACGCGTTGCCATGTTAACGTGACCTAAATGCAAATCTGCTATGAACCTAACTACACTCATTTTATTTTGTTTTAAACCATTTATCAATACCCGTCTTTTCTGGTTCCTTTGGTTCCTCCGGAGCCAATTGTTCTGTCAGCTCTTCTACTTTCCAACGAGCTTTTCGTATAATACTATCGCTATACACTTTGCTTGAAGCAACATTTTCAAATGCCTCAATCAACTCACGTATCTCATCATTCGTCATCTGAATCGCGATTTACATAGCAGATTGCTTTCTCTGCTAACTTATATACTTTAAAAAATGCTTTGCGGTCTTTCTTTTTCAACTGTAATAGTCGAGTTCCAACCGTTGTCATATTACAACAGCGCTCGTCAGCATTATATTCGAGAGTTGCAATAGTATAACAAGATTCTTGATTCACAAAGCAAGATGCTGTAACTGTGCAATAGTCTTTGCGCATTCCATAATACTCACCATTTACTTCAGCACGTTCCCAACCTTCTTCAATCATCCGCTCTTCAGCACCATAGTATTCATTGGGATACCATTTAACGATTTCATAACGTCCTTGACTGAAACGGCATTCGATATTTTCAACACGGATTATCATAACTTCTTATTTTTCTATATAATAAGAAATTGTTTTCAATTATCCAACCTTCCGGCCAATACGAATTTCAACGCCCCAACGTCCCCAAATGAATTGGATGTCTCGGTAGCCATGTAGCCATTTATCATAAGTAACTTTGATGGTAGGTATCATATAGAATTGATAAGCTACCTGGAAACTTTGGATTCTATTCCGTAGTCCCATAACAAACGATTTCATAACCTTCTTTATGGCGTTTAAAACTTTCTACAATCTTACCAGCAAACTCCTTTGCAAATGATTCCATATTATTACCACGAGCAATGTAAGGACCTCCTGAAGGATCTACCATATCGATAGTATTCTTATCGGAATAGACATATTGCGAATACTTGGTAGAAAACTCTGTCCAACAAGAATTCTTTTCGTCCCACTCATGAATCAATAGTTTAAACTTAGTTAAACTTTCAGTGCCACCATCTTCCTGATATTTTACATATGCTTTATCATACACGTTAGGCATTCCCCAACGGCACCACTCAAACTTACCAGTCCACATAATGTTACCATTCGGCATAAGTTCAAACTTATACTCATCTCCATATCGATTTCTATATTTTGTCATTTGCTATTCTTTAAAATGATATTCTCTGCTATTTTAATTTGGCCTTCTAGTAATGCAATATACTTCTCATAGCCTTCGCATTTAGCTTGTAACTCTGCATTTTCTCGAATTATACTGCTAAATTGCTCCATTAGTCGTTGTATTGATTCAGTCTCTTGATCTAACATAAGAGGATGTCCTGTTACTATCTGGCGCATTACTCGCCAAATAAGTTATCAAACCATTTAATATAAGCTCCAATAGCTGGATATAAAATCAATATACCTGCTACGCCATAAAGCATACTGCTATATGATATAGGAGATGTAAAGAATTTTGAAGTTGCCATTGCTCCCGAAAATGCCATTAATACGGCGGCAAATGTTTTAAGATATTTTTTCATTGTTGTCCTCTTTATATTTTAATAATTCTAATTCATCCCAAAATTTACTAAGCTCGAATGATTGACCCGTATCCCAAAGTCTCCAACACGCAATCAATAGTGTTGTATATGATATAAGATCTAACGTAGTACTTCCATATGCAATCATTTTGATAAAGAAACCTATAACTCCTAACGCAAACACAATGAATATAATTTCTAATCCGCGGATCACACGTTTATTGTATGCAATGCTTTCTAATAATTCCGCCTCAGTTCTTTGATCAAACTCATTTTCCATTGTTAAACCATTTATTCATTGTGGTACGTACTGGTGCAGGCAAAGCCTTTTTCTTTTTCTTTTTGTCAGGTAACGTTTTAGCTTCGCGAAACTTTTCGTAACTTGATTTAAGTTGTCCTCTTACTATTTCCGAATAAGGTGTATGAGTTTTCTTTTCATTATCAAAGTTTTTATTTGGTCTATGAACTACACTCATCTAGTTTCCTGTATTCGTTGTTTTACCTTTTCCCAATAGATTACCATGGGTGTAATGTCTTCATTAGGTATTGAATCTCTAATGTAATCGCACATTACATCACACGCAGCCATTGCGCATTCCTTTGTTTGCCAAAAATCAATTGACATATCTACCGTCATTTTTTCTAGCAAATGCGATGCCTGTTCTTCTATTGTTCTCATAACTTATAATAAGAAATATATTTCAATAATCCTAATCCCACCAGCCTCGCATATCAGTGCCATCAAACCATTCGGCCCAAAGGTCTCTTTCTGGATCCTTGTTGCGATCTTGGAGCATGATGTATTCATTCCAATTCTGTCCTTCCATTATTCTCCAAAGGCGTTGCCAATCCTTCTGAGCTAACTCATTTGCTAGCTTAACAACCTTACCTGCATCATTTGCATCTGTTGTATCCAAAAACTTGATTCCAAGACCTGCTTCAGCTTGCTCGATGTATTCATCTGCTAATATAGTGTCAATCAAATCAATTGCTTCTTGTATTGCTGCTACCTTTGCCATCCTCGGGACATGTACTTCATATCCATTGGTGAGACAGTCACGTAGTGGCACTAATGACTTGCGCCATAATCTAAGTTGACAGGAATAGTCCCAACGGCGAAAGTTCCATATCTCTTTACGGAAATACCAAAAGTTATATAAACTATCAAAAAATCTTCTTATTCTCCACATACAAATACAGAATCTACATTATGTTCTACTTGCTGATCTTGGTAAAACATTACCATCTCTCTGAGTAAACGATTTTCTCGTTTTAGAACTTCGCATTTTTTATATTCTCTAGCTAATGATAATGATATCATTAATCCTGCCATACTGCCGAGCAATACTCCTATCGCCGCGGACCATACATTTTCTCGTTTATTGAGCTGATTCATCTTCTTGTGTTTGTTCTTCTTCTGTTTGAAGCTTAGTTAATTCAAATTCATATCGTTCTTGAATCCAACGACGCTGTGCCGAGCTACGTTCTGATTGCTTTGCTTGAACTAAATCATATTCTGATTTCAATGTCTGCATATCCATTTGTGCAACTTCTCTTACCGAAGGTGGCATATAATCAGTTGGGTCAATGTTCTTTGTAAATTCTTGCAAGAATGCATTATATTGTTCTTGCTCTTCTGCTGTTAGTTTTGATAAATCAATCATTTTTTATTTCATTTTATAATTTAAAACTTTGTGTGCATATCCATTTACTTGCGGATATCCGGTGTTGTAATAACCAAAGACCAAGTCCCATCTGCCATATATATTATGCAGTCTACGCAGGTATTTAAGCCCCGTACGAACATTATATTCAATGTCTGTCTTTAAGGTTTCTCGAGATACATTGTCTCTATTAATATATCTAGCAGTTGATAATAAAATTTGCATTGGTCCTAACGCACCTGCACTTGATGTCTGTGCTGGATTGTAACGCCAATGAAATGGTCCTCGATAACCCGTTTCTGTATTAGCTACTCCAAATGCATAACGAATTGGAATATCAAATGTATCAGCATACGCTTTTATATACTTATACATCTGCAGACTCGGAGGAGATGCTTTATCAATATGCTCCGGAATTCTTACTTCACCCGTTTTCACAGGATCCTTTGGCTCCGGAACGGAGACTGCGGCAACAGCTAATGCTCCTACCGCAATTCCGATTTTAATACTATTGACCAGCATTTACTTCTTGATGAATACGGTTAGCATACATCTCAAAGATTGTTTGTCCAATCTGATCACTGTACACAATATACTTACCTGTTGCTCGCTCAATCATTAAAAGCTCGTTGCTTTCATTCACTGCAATTGATAATTCATCTGGAGTAAATGCGTGAGCGTAAGGATTTTCAACTATCTCTGCCTTTTCTGCTCGAGATGCTTGATACAATGCTCCTAATTTAAATGTTGCAGTAGACACGGCTACTAAGATTACAACATTAAATGCAGGCTTTACATAACCCTTTACTGTTTCTAACGTTAACTTCATATTATGGTTTTAGTGATTACTTTTTAACATCCTTATGGATTTCTTTCCAGATATGCAATTCCGTTTCAAACGTGTTAGCCTCATTCAAAGGCTGTTTAGTTAAACGTTCATGATGCGTTGTTGTACCATCTGGATTAAGTGTTCGCGATATGCGAATGCGACGAGTTGTTTCTATAGGTCGTTTACATAACAAACCTTTACGTCGTAACGATAATTTGAATCGTGATTTTAATTTTTTAATGAAGGTCATAACTCTTTATTTTCTATATAATAAGAAATAATGAGTTAATATCCAACCAACACGGGAGAAAACTTTGTTATCCTTTAATTAATTTCTTTGATTCCTGTTCGGTTTCTTTAACCAAAAGGTATGTGTCAATCAGCTTGTCGAAACGACGATCTGTATATGATTGTAATTCATCTATGCGTCGATGTAATTCATCACTTTTTTTATCGATAACTCGATGAGTTTCTTCGATTCGAGAATGTAATTCATTAATCTCACGAGATTGTTCCATATCATTATGTTGTATAGTACCATATACATCGTCAATCATTTTGTGTGTTAATTTTAATTCGTCTTTCAATTTCAAAACCATAACAGTACTATATACAGCCAAGCTAGCTACTGCCAACAAAACCATTGTTAGTACTCCTACAGCAAAATATATTGCTTCCATAAGTTTCCTCCGTATGTCAAAGAACTCCCATGTTGGGGGATATTATACTGGATTACCAGTTGCTTCTGCGTATAGTTTACGCAATGTGTAATTGCTATTTTGTGTTTTAAACGTAACTAAATCTGTAGATTCTTCCACAATCTCTGTTACTGTAGTCGTTTGCCATGTAAAAAAATCATTGAATGGAGACATAAGCAATGACCTGCCTATTGCAGGCTCATCATGTTTTGCCTTGAATCGTCCTTCATCAGTCCATTCAATCCAAATGATGCCAACAGAACGTTTAGTCAACCCATCATGTTCTCTTACTAACTCCCAGTTATTCTCTGTAGCATTTGCTATATGTACTGGTATTGCTATTCTATCTATCTTGCTCATATTTTATTATAAGAAATAAAAGTAAAAAACCCAAGCAGTTTCTGCTGATCAGGCAGTCTTACTTGGGTGTGTTATATGGTTATATGGGTGCTTATAAAGGCAACGCGTTTGCACCTATAAGTCCTCCCAACTTCCCAATAACGGAATGACCTCGGCTGGTGCGCAGTTCTTATGGTATGCGTCAGAGGTACTATTACGACTCTGAAAACAGTATCTTCAGAGGGGCCATGGATACTATCCATAGTGGGGTTATTAATAAATAGTGGTTCCTCCTGGATTCGAACCAGAGACCTACTGATTATGAGTCAGTTGCTCTAACCTGCTGAGCTAAGAAACCATTTGACTACGAGAGCACGTTGTTCTTCCACTCTCTTTTGCTGCCCCGCGGTTAGTCATCCCGGATAGAGCGTTTCTCTATCAGAAGTCCCATATGAGCAATCAACTCATTTCTCATCGTGTTGGGCACACTATTCGGTGATGAGCCGAAACGTGTCATCGGGTGGCGAAGGTTTGCGACTCTTCATTTCTACTTCTGGATATGCTGATCGAGTCGACATCACAGCAGGAATTCCATTTTCGTCTAATACCACCCTTTGTAGTCTCACGGAGAATCGAACTCCGATTTCTAGGATGAAAACCTAACGTCCTAACCGTTAGACGATGAGACCATGTTGCAGGATATCGCTTAACCTGCGGTGCTGACGTCATTACACACCTTCGATGTTTCCATCAACGATTTTTTTAACCTACCTTGACAGGGTATCTTAAATGCCTGACATTCCTAAGAATGAGGCATATGATTCATTTTCTTCTTCACGACTCAATTCAGCTAACAAGTCAAAACATTCATCCCATGAACCTTGTCGCAACAATGCGCCCTGACCGTCAATCAATTGCCATGTGTCATTAATCAATCTAACTAATTCCATCTTATTTTTTATATAATATAAGAAATAAATCAATCAAATCCAACCAAATGTCAATCTTTTTCTGAAAAATATAAGTATTGACGGAGTGCATGATCCAACAAGAACTGTTCTACTCCTGGTATTTGACGAAGAAACTCTAACTCATATGCATAGCATATTGATTCTTCTGTTTGTTCTGAAGCTCCTATACTGTTATGAACGAAGTACAAATGCAATGACTCATGCACAATAGCCGCGGCAATGTCATTTACGATGCCCTTTTTCATTTCAGCAGTAGGTAATATGATTACATGACCCGATTCAGTTGTTGAAAATGGTTGAAGGCCATATGATATTTGAGTACAATATCGTGTTACTAATTCATACTTTGTAGAATCTGTAGTCTCAATAACCTTAAGAGCTTGTTCAACCAAACCTTTCCAACCATCACCAACATCGTCTATACGTATTTGACTGAATGCAAGTATCGGACTAATTAGGAAGATTAGGTATAGTTTAATCATATGGCTTGGCATCGTTTTTGGTATGCTAATTTCAATTTGAGTTTATGTTCTTCTGATTTAGGTTTGCCTTTTTTAGCTTTACTCATTTTACTTCGAGTCTCTTCCGATTTAAGTTTACCTTTATTTGTTTCGCTAAGTTTACGTTTCATTTCTTCTGATTTAGGTTTACCTTTGTGGGCTTTGCTCATTTTAAATTTAGTTTCATCACTTATTGACTTTCGATTTTTAGCAGCTTCTCGTAGTTTTTGCTTATGTTCTTCTGACATTGGACCACGTTTTTTTCCTTTAAAATGATTTACTTTCCCTGAGTTTTCCTTACTACTTGTTTCAGCAAATATTTTTTTTATTCGATTATATTCGTGACTTGAAATATGATAATTACGGATATTAGATAATCTTGTAGTTTTATTACTCATCATCCAATATGCGAATATCAGTTTTGGTTGGTTAGGATATATTTCACATAAGAGTTTATGTGCTATAAAATGTTCGCGAGGCGTTAATAAAATAATATTAGGATGCCATTTCCATTCTGATGTTTTGCCATCTCCACCTAAACATTTTGGTATAATATGATGTGCTTCATAAAACACTGCAGATTTTTTAACACGATTTTCCAATCGAGCCTTATTAATAATCTGATTGTATATTTTTTGATAATTCATAACTTTTTATATAAATATCATTTTAACTGAATAACAGCTGCATGTATTGCTTTCTTTAAAGCCGATGACACTGTCATCTTATCAAATGGTACTTTATTATCTACAAGTTCAATCATCACAGCACGTACCTCTGTATCTGATTCACCAATACCTTCATAACATTTCCCTTTGTAGTGTAGACGAACTCCTACCTGAGTTACTTGATTGGTTCTCTCTACTCCTACAATGCGGATAGTGTATTTAGGAATACCGAAATAGAATATCTCAATTGCAATAGGCTCACCAGTCTCAGAGATGCAGAAGCGTTCTGATAACTCGTCTTCTACTATTTGACGAACTCCAAATCGAATATCGCGATTACCTAACTCACGTAACTTGGCTGTGGAATATACTGTATCAACCTCAACGCATTGTGCGTAGCTTAATATAGGGAATAAAAATGCAATTAACCATTTCATAGTTTGCCTTTGATTAAGTATTTATCCAATGTCTTGGTAGGAGGTACATTTGGAAACTCATAAATCAATTTCTTGCCAGTTGAATAAAAAGTAATAGTCTTTCTGAATGTGGCAGGTATTGCAGCTCCACCTGGTGTTTTCTTTGGGTTAGCATCAAATATCACATCAATATGAATGATAATAGAATCCTTTTGTGCCCATACGCGTTCCAATGCTTCTAATTCTTTCCACACACCTCTATTCAATTTGTAATGTTGCAATGCACAATTGGCATAAGAGAATGTTGCTAGCATTGCATCGCGACTATAACAAAAGTCGGCTGCGGGAGCCATATGTCCTTTATCCCATTCATTATTTGCATAATCTGTATTGCTACTTGTTATAACACCTTTCTCTGCAAAGAAATCCATTCCACTGCGAGTTGCATTGCATTCTCTTGTTCGAATGCCATAGTCGACTGATAATGGTTGTTTCAGTTTTTGTGAGTAATTTACTTGATAATACTTCTTATCAATCTTTACATCAGCTTGAGTAAATGCGATAAATGGTAATGCAAATAGAACAAATAATAGTTTTTTCATGTTTTCCTTAATATGTAACCTGGCCTTTGTAACCTGGTGCTAGTAAATAATAATTGCCCGTTGTTGTGCCGGAGACTGGCGAGTTAATCGTTATGCTTGAAACTCCTGGTATTGTGGATCTTAAGTCCGAAGTGCCTGCAGTTAGAGAAGTATATTGTGCTGTGGTAAATATGCGAGATGGGTAAGGGAAAGTAAATGCTGCTAACGTCCTTCTAAGATTGATTGCAATTGCATCCGATACAGTTATCCTGCCATCATTGTTCACATCATACTGTATCCAATGTATACTCCTCCTTGTGGTTACTCCTAATACTACATCAGTGACTGCGCGCATATCCGTTGTAGTTAAAGTAGTCGTCGGTGCCGGAGCATCTATCTGAATGTACCATTCTGTTGCTGGGTTAGTTGATTGCGATATTGAGTATTGACCTGCTGAGTTTGTATATACGGTTTGATGCAATACCCATGGAGTGTATGTAACAATATAATCAAACTCAATTACATAAGGTAATGCTACGTTGTTAGGTAAGTCATTCCATTTACCACCCCCGACAAATTGCACATAATCTTCATTACCTGCATTGTTAGGTTCTCCACCATTCCATGATGAATAAGAATATGTCTCGCCAGTTACCCAACGCCATACTCCTTCATTAACCTCATCAGTCAATCCAATCCAACCAGATGGCCATAGATTGAATATGAAATTATTTTCTGCTGCTGATGTTACTGTTACTAAGTATCCACCCATATTAGTACATGCAGTTCTAGCAGCAGACCAAAATGCACTCCCGGTGGATCTGTAATATGAATGTCCATTATAATTTTGTTGATTAGTAAATCCAACGAGAACGGGAGTAGTTCTGCGATACAGCTTTACAGGAACATTTACTGCGCCCGTTCCATCTGCGTTTCTTATGGTACCTGAATAAGTAAAGGTCTGTGCAAATGCACTTAAATTAAGCCATATGAACAATATAAATACTATCCATTTCATTTTATTGACCTATCATTATTCGTGTACCCATTGTTACTGTATAATTAAGTGCTGAAGTCTTTAAGTCCCAAGCTCCGCCTGCATTAACATTGAATTTAAATCTTTTAGATATTCTAACATTTGTTCCAATGCTAGGTAGCATTACATATGGTGATGCTAACACTATATCATTATAATAAGAAACATATGGCGCATATACAAATAAATTCATCAATTTTATATCAAAACGTTTTGCAATAGATAAATCATACATCAATCCTGCAATAACTGCTGTACCTATAAATTGTTCTTTAAATATATGTCCATATGATACCGTACCCATATAAACCGCTTTCAGTTTTGGCACTTTCTGAAATGAAAACATCTGTCCCGCTGCAATCGTTCCATATAATGATTTATTACCATCAAATCCAATTGTAGCAGTACCTGATAACAATGTTACTGACTTAGGTTTAATCCAAGCATAAAATCCTGTAATGTTAGGACCTCGTAATGCTGTTGTATAGTCTGCTAATGCTCCCCAACTTCTTTGTCCATCCCAACGCAATGCAGTATAACCTCCTGTTGCTTTAGCACCGGTACGAACTTCTGAGTTTCTAAAGTTGAATCCAACAAAGTCACTAGATGCTACAACACTAGGTTTGCCGCCTTCGGACTTACTTGGAGCATTCTTTGTAGTAGTAGTTGCTCCACCCGTTATATTTGATTTGCCGCCGGTTTCTTCTTGCGATTGCGTCTCGGTTTGCGACGAGCCTTCGGTTTGGCTTCCTTCGCCTGTTCCACCATTGCCTTGTTGTGATGAGCCATTG
>ERZ807358.31-NODE-31-length-14891-cov-3.711422_pt1 | contig 14891 bp, 10 predicted proteins | sample MGYA00521254_ERZ807358 | MGnify/ENA primary metagenome ERZ807358 (study PRJEB31431, sample SAMN03801314) | freshwater metagenome | biome: Freshwater; feature: Lake; material: Water | place: Canada:St Catharines | collected 2012-08-09 | depth 1 m m ...
AAACAATTCTTGTTTTAATAAATTAATTTCTTTTATAGTATTTCTTATTTCATCACTTTGTTGTTCTCTACTTCTTATACGATTCATATAAATTTGATATTCATTTTTAGAAGTATTAACAATAGCATTTGATCTTACATCTCTTGCTAACGAATCATGGCCTTCTACTTTAATTTTCATATTATACCGCTAAAGCTATTCCTCTTAAATCTCTTATAATTGGAGGATAAGAAGAAGTTGATCCTTTCATAACTATCTTAATTTGAAATGCCGTAAATGGGCTTAAACCTGTATCAGAATATTTGTATTCTTTAAATACATTTTCGTTTTCTGCTGGCGTTACTGTAGTATCTTCTTCGCCGGCTGTATTAAAAGGTGACCAAGCTAATTCATTTATATTTCTTACTTCTTCAGCACCTGAAACTCTATAGTAAACTCTTACGTTAGATGTTGTTCGAACATTTTGAGTTAATCTTACGTCTAAAGCTGTTGAAGCATTTTCTAAAATAACTGGCCTTGTTAAATAAACGGCCGCTGATGATGTTCCTGTTGGAGCAGTATCTTCTACAAAGTTAGGTGTATTGCCTGCTGTAGGAGCATTTAATCTATTTTGAACAGCAATCATACTCATACGTGCTACATCTAATACTGGTGAAAGTTTTGTGCTTGTTGTTGTTAAAGTTAAATTAACAAATAATGATTTTGAACCTGACATTTCATTTGTTTCGTTTATAGAACTTGCTACCATTTGTGGAGCCGTAAAGTAAATATTATCAGAAGGTATAATGTTAATAGCATTTGCTGAACTTGTTAAACTAAATTCAGATTCAGAACCATGAACTGATCGACCTGATGTAGGTCTTATAGTATAATCTATAGATGTTCCTGAAACTGTCATTACAGCCAGATTAACGTTTGCTACGTCAAAGATTCTATTTTGTGTGGCCGTTACAGTTGTGCCACCAATATCTCCTGTAGCAGTTGCCGTACCAGCTGTTGTAATATCATAACTATCTAAAGTTACGTTTGAAATACTTGTATATGTTCCATTAATATTTGCTGAAGAAATTCCGTTATATGTACCAGCAGCAACGCCAGCAATTGTAACGTTGTTACTTGTGCCGTGCATTCCGTGATTTCTATGGAATACTCTTATTACTCCTGAAGTATTTGTTGTTCTTAAAGAATTGTTTGGTAATGTTCTTGTAGGTATAACATCATTGCATAATGTTACAGCACCTGTGACGTTACTAAATTGAGCTCTATTAATTTTAAATTTTATATCTGTTGTTTGATCGGCCGTCCAAGTTGAACCGTTTTGTGATTTAAAGAAAACACCGGCATATGGATTGGATGATATTGTTCGATCTGAACCTATTTGTGTTTCACCTAATGTGGCCACAAAAGCGTTATAACTATCACAATTACTTAATAAACAAAATGAGTATTCTGTTTTCTCTTGTAAATAAACAGGAGAAGGAAAGGTAAATTTTGTAGCTGTTGTAGCGTCAGCACTTATATTCACTGAACTTGGGTTTAACACAACTTCACCAAAAGGTACAATTGTTCGAGAAGGATAACCATTTACAACTTCTCTTATTTGCATTGTAACTGGAATATTAGCATCTTTTGATTGGAAGTAACACTCAATAGATGTTACAAAAACTCCGCCTACATCATCAACTAAAAATGTTTGAGCAATAGGATCAATCCAACCAATAACTTCTGTAGTTGTTCTTGTTGATTCTCTTGTAATATTTCTTGTATCATTAGTTGTTTGTCGAACCAATTGTGGTTCTCTTGTTGATACAATTGTATTTTGCACAGTTTCTAGTGAACCTCTAGCTATGTAATCTGCTTCAGCAGAAGTTTCAACATCATTAAATGAATTTGTAGATGCACTTGTTAATCTAAAAACTCTTTGACCTGTTCTCCATCTAGGATTTGAGTCATTCGTAGGATCAGGAATAGCAAAAGTACCTGATACAGCACCACTAGCGTCTGTAATTAAACTGCCGCTTAAAGCTCCACCTGTAGGTGTTACATATGCCGTTATATCTACATTATCAAAAAAAGGATAAACTCTTATATTTGGTTTTAATCTTGTAGCAGTAAAATTAATTGTTCTTGCTCTTATAAAAGGTATGAATGCTATGTTTACAACTTTATCACCTAAAGATGTTCTTACAACTTGAGGAACTAAAGCTGTTCTTATACCAGAACGTGTTTGAGAAACTTGTTGTGCAGTTGTAAAAACAGTATCTCTTACAGTGCCTACTCTACCTTGGTTCACGGCTCTATCATTTTGACTTGTAATTCTTTCTACTGGCGTACCTTGCCAAAAATCTTGCCATTCATTCCATACAGTATCAATCTCTACACTTTCTAAATTAGGATTACCTAAATTAGCAACCATAGTATCAAATCCACCCTGCTCATTAATTAATAAATCAGGAACTCTATTTGTTTCTTTCCATTCATCACCTGGTGGGTCAAGTGTTACTGAGCCTGCCCAAGTAAATACGTTAAAAGGATTTACATTTACAAATCTACTAGCATAAGGTTGTTCTATAATAGTTGTTTCAGTATATGGTAAAGTAATTAAATCTCCAGTTTTTTGGTAATTAGCTGACGTTCTATCTGCTGCTAAAATTGCTGTACCATCATCATCTGCTTCAATTAATTGCACAGACTCACAATTGAACATAGGTCTCACAAAACCTCCAGCCATATCCATAGAAACTTTATAATCTAAATTTCCTACATCACCAATTCCGTGGCCTGTAAAATTATCTACAATAAATCCGTTTTTAAATCTATCAAAACCTTCAGCGTCTTGTATTTGTAAACTTTGAGCGTTTGTTTCTAATAAAGATAATTGAGTGTAGTATTCTACATTTTCTATTCTTTTCTCTAAACGGCCAATATCTCTCATTGTATATCTTTTATTATCTTGTATTTTAATTAAAAGATCAGTAACGTTTAATGTGTAAGGTTTTAAAAATATTGTATATAAGTGCATAGCACCATCAAGTGCTTTAGGTATTTGAGGTGTTAATGAACTAGCACCAGAAACAACTTTAAAATTACCATCTTTATCTAAAAATATTTTATCTATTCTAGCTAAGTAAAATTCAAAATCAGAAGTTATATCATCATTAAATTCTACAATGTCTATTGTTGAAGCACCTGTTCCACTATATTGTCTATCTTGTGTGGCACTTATAACTGTTGAAGCATCATCAACTCTAGGTCTGAAATCTAAACAATCTCTTAAATCAAAATCTGTACCTGTTGTATCAGAAGTGTAAGTTGGTATATCTTCATAATCTATAACACCAGAATAAGAGTCAATATCAAAATAATCTCCTGAACCGTGAGAAAAATAATCAAAATTAATTAAGAGTCTACCTGTTGGTGTAATAGAACCTGTTTTTAATTTAATTCTACCTATATCATAAAAATTATCTCTTTGTCCTGTGTCTAATTCAAATCTTGTTGTAATATCTGTATGACTTGTTGTAGCTACAGTGCTAAAATCAGGTGACATGAAAACAGAATTAATTTTATATACATCTGCTTTTGCTAAACCTACTACACCAGATTGTATAGTTGTTTGAGAAGATATGGCCACTGTTTGAGCTGTGTTTAATGTTTTTGTTTTTGAACCGGCAACAGAACGTGTTACTGTGGCTAATATTTTAATTTTAGCACTTGAAAAGTTTGAACCAAAATCTAATGTTAAAGTTTTACCTGTTGGCGAACCACCTAATGTAAAGATAGGATTACTTGCATGGTTATTACCTGATAAACTTAAAACATCTCCTGAAATACCTGAACCACTATCAGACATTAGTGATACAACAAAATCTTTTTCAGCTAAACTAGAAAACACTTCGTTTGTACCTGCTGTTATTGTAGCAGAACCAGAAGAAAGAGTTGCTGTAAAATGTCGTCTTACTTTAAAATTAGTATCTGTGATACCAGAATTAGAAGTTGTTTTTAAAGTTTTAATTCTTGTATTTGGTAATTGAAATATAGCAATATTTTTATTTGAACCTTGTAATTTGCCACGTTTTCTTGTGCCTTGTGTTTTTGTAGATACATCACCACCACCCACTGCTGTTAATAATTCTAAACTTGTGTTTGATGAAATAGATTCAATAATTCTTGTTATTGAAGTGCCAGCATCTGTTGTAAATGTAATTGTATCACCTATTTGTAATTCAGTTGTAAATAATGTTCCAAAACCTGTGACTGTTGTACCACTATTCGCCACTGAAAAACTTCCAAATATAGGATAATTATCTCCATTAGTAGAATCTATAGCCGTATCAGCTGTGTATGTTGGAGAACCTGACATACCTAATTGTCTAACAAAAGTAAAATCAAAAGTTAAAGCACCTTTAAAACCATATCTATCATTTTGAATTACTGCCGTAAGTGAAGAAGTAGCACCTGTAATTGTTTCGCCAGCAACAAAAGAACCTATTACATTATTTAAAACTACAATCCCGTGTCGAGCTATACCTCCTGATGAATATGAAGTTGCACTGATAGGACTGTCACCACTAGAATCAAATAATTCAAAAGTGTTTGTTGTAACATTTTTAACTGTGAAAACTGTGCTATCATTTACTGTAACAACTGTAGATGTTGAATCAACAGCAGAAAAAGAAGGATTTAGAAATTGTATTTGCATTCCATCTTTAAACGAATGGCCATTTGAAGTTACTACACTGGCCGTACCTGTGTTTGTTTCTGTAATACTTGTAACTACAGCATCTTTTGTAGATGAAATTGATTGAACATAACCATAAGCACCTGAAGTGCCGCCTGTTATCTTTTCTCCGTTAGTAAATACTTGTGATGTTCTAATATTAAGATGTGTAAACATTTCAATATCAAAAATAAAATGTTTATAAACAGCACTTGTTAAAGAAGAACTGGCAAATATATTTGAACTTGCTGTTCCACTATTTAATTCAAAGCCTCTTGACTTAGCTCTACCAATTTGTGGTATTGTTACACCTGTTGTAGATTGTTGTGTGCCTCTTGTAACTGTGGCTGTATCAAATAGATTAACATTTTTAAATGCTTCAACATCACCAGAAACAAATCCAATATCAGGTGAACCAAATACGTTTGTAACATTAACAAAGTTTTCAATATCAAATCTTGTTTTATTATTATTCTGTGTATCGAAATCTCTGGCCTTTTCTATATCTACAAACGTTGTACCTATAGTTTCAATTTCATATCCTTTTACGTAAGCTTTTCCTGGTGATAACCCTGCTGCTAACTTAGTAGCAACACCACCATTACCTGACGTGTAAATACCTCTATTAGTTCCATCAATTAAATGTTCTCTTACATCTAACTCAAATTCTTTTACTGTATAATCGCCTGATTCATCAAACGTTCTTCTTGCTAAAGTATCTTCTAATATAGCATATTCTGTTGAACGAACTTGGTTTTGTCTAAATCCATTTTCTAGTCTTAATAATTCAATAAAGTTTGAATCAGAAGTAGATGCTATTGTTCTTTTTGCTAAAGTTAAATTTATTTTAAACCTGTGAGCTCCTGGAGCATTAACATTTGAAGAACCTTGAGCATTATCATTTAATGTGGCATCATCATTTGGTGTTTCAAAACTTTCTACAACTTCTAAACCTACTCTATAACTTGGTGTATTTGTATATTTGTCAAGTATCAAAGTTTGTTCTGATACAGATACGTGAAATCCATTAATATAATAAACACCGCCAGCTATATTAGCAGCCGCACCTGTTGCTGTTGAAGCAACAACCAAAGTAGCACTTGTTGAATCAACCATGTTTACAGCGTTAACTGTTTCAGCGGCCGTAAATGCTTTTGCTGTGTTGTTTGTTCCTGTTTGAGTATATTTTACAAATAAAGTATCAGGATCAGTACCATCTGTAGCAATTGAATTTATGACTATTGCTTTTACACCTGATGTAACACCTGTTAATGTAGCACCAATATAATTTGCTAATGTAGATGAACGTGAAGTAAGTTTAATTGCTGAGTAATCTAAATCAAAACCAATTTCACCTGGAATTATCATAGCACCTTTTTCAAAAAGATGGTCTGATACTCTTTCTATTTGATTTTGTAATATAGTTTGAGATTGTGTTAATTCTCTTGCTTGAACAGCAAAGGCCGGTCTAAAAAGAACTCTATGAAACTTCTTTGTTTCAGAATAGTCATCAAAGTATGGCGAAAGGTTAAAGTCTGTTGGACTTGGCATTTATCTTTCCTAAAACTCAATAATTAATTTAACGTTTTCAGTTTGATCCGAAGCTCTTGTTATTGGCGATCTATTTTCTATGTAAATAACATCACCTTTGTCAGCATCAATTTCAGAAGCGGCATAACCACTTGTAAAAGTTATATTATCGGCAGTTTCACTTCCTGTTGAACTTGGTGTGCCTGTAGCTGTTGACGTTTGGCCTGTGACTACGTTAGCACCACTGAATGCTGTTAAATTTCCGTTACTGTCAATTCCTTCATCATTAAATCTTGTTTGCACGTAATGTAATATTCTATTTGTAGCATCATATTCTACAACTTTACCTACGGCACCAGTTGTTGCTTGATTAATTTCTTCATCAACTGTAAAAGTACCTGGAGCTGGAGAAGCAGCAAATCTTATTGCTTTCGTTGCTCTTAATGTTGAAGCACTAGCAGCAACACCACCTGAAAAAGGATCTCTTAGTAAAGCAATTCTTCTAAAATCGTTTGTAACTGTAAAGTCACCTGTATTTGAAGATTCTGTTCCTTCAAAGTTTGTATTTAACATTACATAAAATCCACCTAATTCTTTTACAGCATTAAAACCGTGGCCACCTTTTGGCTCGATAATAACATCTAATTCTGAACCTGTTAAACCTGTAGCGCCAGCAGTTACTATATCAGCATTTCGTATATAAGCAAAAGTATAACCTGAACCTACGTTTGTAACTGTAACAGCTGTAATAACTCCACCTGAAACTGTAACTGAAACTGTGCCTGAAGAACCATCACCACGAATTGCTATTCCTGTAAATGTACCGTTTGTTCCACCTGTACCAGTTGATTTAATTTTTACTATACGAACAGCACCATCAACGGCAGCTGCTGACACTGTAGAATTTGTTTCTACGGCCATAAAATCTGTTGATAAAAAATTTGATTGTTGTGTTGCTGACAAAGTGTACATATATTTCCACTTATAACCATCAGCAGTTGTTAAAACAGCAGTAGATGTTCCTGTTGGTTCTGTTGTTGAAGCAGCGTTTGAATTATTATCTAAAACTTTATAAACGTTATATGTAGATGACATTACATAAAATGTTGAGTCAAGTAAACTTGTAGCACCACTGTTCGCTGTTTGAACTGAAGTTGAACCTGTAACACGATTACCATAATCGTGTCTATAATAATCGTAAACTGTACTAGTTGTCCAATTTCTTCTTGGTATTACAAATGATACGTCTGAACTAGCTATTTTTTTAGCAGCTAATAAATCGTCAAATGTATAAAATTCTTCTTGTACCGAATCAACAGGTGTTAATGGTGCTACGTCTGTTCCTTCGTTATCTGTTCTTGAGTCGCCTCTTGTTGATGTAGCAAATGCTTGAGGTCTTCCTATTCCTAGGTAATATACATTCGGTGAAGCTTCTGAAAATGACTCACTAAATTGTTCACTATTATGTATTCTAAACTTATTTGTTATAATTGCTGGCATAGTTTTTCCTTAAAATTCTATTTATATTTATACACGATATTAATAACTCACACTGATTTCAGTAGGATATGTAATATTAGTTTTAAGATTGTTATTTGATAAATCTTGTATTTGTACTACCTCTCCGTCGTAACTTTCATTATTTAACCCCGTCAATCTATGATTAGCCCAATTCGCTAATAACATAGGCTGTACATACTTTCTTACTACACTGTCCCCACCACCTGGTCCCGTTTGAACACTTGGATGATTACCACCAAACATACTTGTAAATGCTGGATTTGTTGAATTTAATCTTAATGATTTCATTCGAGGGCCACAGTAAGCAAAACCAAATTTTAATTCATCACCACGTACTGATATACGAGCGATAGCTGGAAATGATATTCTATAATTACGTGACAATGTAACATCTCTTGTGCCTGTTGAAAATGGTGATGTCGTGCTTGTATTAAAGTCAGCGCCTTCGCCTGTTTGTGGTGAAGCTCTTAATGTTGTACCATCATCTACTGTACCTAATCTTCTACCAAAGATTGTTGTAAACAATGTATTGATGACACTGTCTATTGGTGTATTGATCTCACCTGAATTAATTCCTGTTACACTTCTTAATTCAGCACTTACTTGTGTAGCAATGGCCACCTCTCCTTGAATATAAAAACCTGCTGTGTGCATTGTCTTTTTAAAACTATCACGCCAGTCATTAATAGAACGGCCTACTTTAATAATATAAGAAAAATCTTGATACAATAAACTGTCTTGTATCTTTAGAGCATTTTCTGAAACGTGGCCATCTTGATTTATATAAGCGCCTGCTGTTTCTAATACGGCCGTTACAGTTGTTGTCGCTGTTGCTTGGTCAAACTTTTTAATTGTAGCTGTGGCACCAGATGTAACTCCTGTAATTGTTACTTCTGTACCAAAAGTTCCTGAAGCGGCTGATACTTCTAATATATTTGTAGCACTTGTAAAAGATACTACAGTAGCCGTTATTGTAGTTGAGCCATCTGAACCTAATGCTGAAACTGTTTCGTTAGCAGAAAAGGAACCTGTTCGATCAACTAATAAAAGATATGTTGGTAATTTTAATGATGGTGGTGTAGGTGAATTTTCATAACCTTTTCCAGCTTCAACAATTTTTAATGATTGAACTCTACCTATTTCTGAACCATATGCTCTTACAACAGCAGCAGAACCACCTGTGCTTGAAACTGCAATCGTAGGTAAAGAAAGATAATTTGAACCAGGATTTATAATTCTTATATCTGTTATATCTCCAACGCCTGTGCCAGATTCTTGGACTATTTTATTTCCTGTATATGAATCACCTCTTACAGTTTCATCTTCTAAAACTAAATGGTCATCAACTGCACTCGAACTATCTTCTTGTGTAAATCCTCCATTCACAACTGATACTTTAGCAGCGGCAGCTCCGCCACCTGTATTTGTATTTGTGAAAACTATATCATCACCAATTAAATAACCTGAACCAACATCATCAATAAAAATTTCAGTAATGCCGCCTCGGCCTACACCATCAACTTGAATAATAGATCCTTCACCACCTGCAACTAAAGATATATTATCACCTGTTGAATATAAACTACCATCATTCGTAATTGTAGGTTGATTAGGTATTCCTGATATTTGAGCTTTAATAAAAATATCACTCTCGTCTGAAGATGTACCTCTTATTTCTTCACTTACAGAAAATGTTCCTGTTATACTATCAGCATTTAATATTAATTCGGATATTTCATCAACACCTATTTGAAATTTAAAAACGTTTTCTACAACGGCCGTAGCATCAGAAGTTTGTCCTTCGATTGTTCTACCAACTAAATCTACTGTATTACCTGCTGTTGTAATTACTCTTAATATTTTACTTGTATTCCATTTACCATCTGATATTCTTAATAATTGTTCTCTTGGAAATATAGTTTCAGATTCAAGACCAAATAATATTCTAAAAAATATTTGATGGCCTACTGTAGTACCTTTTAATCTATATAATGATTTAATGTTCTTAATTAGATTTCTTTTATTGATATTGGTATTTAATTCTTCAGGTATTGTATTTAAAAATTCGTTTCTAAACTTAGTTAAAAAATTTGATATTGCTTTATCAGGATCTCTAAAATTTAATAGATCTTGTATGCTGTTTACAGGATTAGGCCTGTAATCTTTAACTATTGTTGAAGCGCCTGAACTTAAACCTATAATTGTTTCACCAATTATAAATTTATCTTGTGCTGATATGAATAGACGGTCGTTTACTAAATCTTCTGTTAAAACTGTTGCTGTGGCCTTTGAAGTACCACCTCTTATGATTTCACCTCTTGTAAATTTACCAAATATAGATTCTTCTAATAATATTTTACCACCAGCATCTAAAGATGTTCTATCGCCATCTATTTTAGAAGCGTTTAATATTATATTGTTTTCTTGGTTTGTTTCTGTTTCTAATCTTATACCATCTGTTGTTTCTGTTCCTTCTACCGTTAACTCGGCAGATTCCATAAAGTTATAATATGACTTTAAAAACTCAACAAATTTAGGATGATCTTCTAATACGAAGTCAGGAACCTGAGAAGTAATCAGGTTGGATATTTTATTAAAAAATTTTGCCATTGTTATCTACTTGAAGATGTTGTGTAACCTATACCAGCATCAGCAGAACCACCAACAAAAGTATCAACATCAACTGTGATTAAAGAATTAGCCGTATCTATTTCTAAAATTTGATCTCTTACTGGTACAATGTCATTTGATTTTGGTGTTACAGTCAATTCAATAACTGTAGAAGCAGAGCCTCTTATATTTTCAATTGAAGAAACACTTAATGATGTTATTGTAATTTGGCCTGTTGTATAATTAATAGTACCTTGTGTATTGTTAGCATATGTTCTTACTGAACCTACTAGTCTAAATCTTCTTATATTACCAGCACCATCATCATCTAGGAAAAATACGTTTGTAGTGTCGCCACTTATTTTAAAGCCTGTTGATTCTAAAATACCACCATTCACTGAATTATATCCTGATACTGGATTGTATAAAGCATTTCTAAAATAAATGTCGTATCTTGTAGATGAATTTAAAGTTGGTGTAAATTCTTTTCTTATTTTAATTGTAGTAATGTTTGAGATAATACTTGTATCAGTATCATCAATTAGAGATGTTACTTTAGAATATCTAAACACACCATCAAATTTTTGTAAAGTATTATCATTGAAGTTTGATAATACAGAAGTTATATCAGATTTTAAAGTAGTGGCCGTTTTTGTAGTAAGTTTTTCATCATACTTAACGTTTGATGTTATTAATATAAAAGTAGTTTCAGGATCAACAATCACTGGTCTTACTGATGCCACGTTATATTTTTTTAATTGAGTTACTATACTTTGTTTCGTGGCAGTTGTTAATGTAGAACCTGAAGCGGCCTTAATTGCTATTACTACAGTGCCATAGATTGGTGTTTCATCATCTTCTCCACCCCAAGCACTTACTGATAAGGCATTAGGATAAAGTGATTGAACTAAGGATTCATAATCAGAAGTTGTCACTGCTCTATTTTGTGCTGAGTATTGTAACGGAGCATTAAATCTTACCGACTCTTTTGATTCTGCTGTTGTTCCACCTTGAGCATTTGAATTTGTTGTAATTGTTAAATTTGAAAACCCACTGATTGTTGTTGACGCTGTAAAAGTAGAAGCACCATTTGCTGCCTCAACGTTTGTAACAATATATTCTAATATAATAATATTACCATTTGTTAATGCTGAACCTATAACACCATCGCCAAAATAAATTTCAAACTTACCATCTTCTACTTCTTGTAAAAAATAAACTTTAGATGTTGATTGAACTGTAGCTAATCCTGTTGCTAAAGTATATGTGTTAGTTGTTGTATCATTAGAACTTGTTTGAACTTTTACCACTAGTGTAGATGTATCTGCTAATGAACTAGGTATAATAAATTTTTGGTCAGTATCAGTTGTGTCAACTGTATATCTAAATGTAACTAAAGTACCTTCGTAAATATCTACATCTGAAAATCTGTAAACGCCATTTACAGGAGTTGTAACTATATCAGCGTTATTAATAAATTGAAATGTTGTACCATCAACTGTAGTTGTAAAGGCCGTACCTTTTGTCATTGTGATAGAAGAGCCTGTGCCATCACCTACTAAAATATCTATGTTCGCTTCAGGTGCTCTTACAGAAGATGGAGTATAACCTAACATCTTTGCTAATGAAACTATATTTTTTCTTATGTCAGCACTGTCTAAGTACATTTCATTTGCTAACATATTAGCATTGAAACCTAGATAGTGTGTATTGTAAGCAAGTGTATCTAAAAGTATTGAAAAACCTGAACCTTCAAAATCATAATCCTGAAATTCTGATTGACTTCTTAAAAATGTTTTAAGATTTGCTTTTATATTATCAAAATCAAAATCTGATACTTCTAATTTATTGCTTGCCATTCTATCTTAGTCTTTCTAAAAATGTTTCTACCACAACTGGCTGTGGTGTGCCTATAACATAAAACATAATTCTTAAATCATAAGCATTTCTATCAATATCAGGTCTTGCTAATATTTGAACTAATCTTATTCTAGGTTCAAAGTTAACTAAAACTTCTTGTACTTTTCTTTGTAGATTCAAAGCAGTTAAAGGTGTCATTGGTTCAAATAACATCGCTCTTACGTTAGAACCAATTTCAGGATGAAACGGCCTTTCAAAGTGTGATGTATTAATTAAATTACGTACACTTCTTTTAACAGCTTCTACATCTGTTAATTTATTTACATCATTTGTTACTACATTACGACCAAAACTTAAATCTAAATCTTTGTATTGTCTAGTAGCTCGCTTACTTTTATTTAAAGCTGAAGTACCAGAGGCATCGTAATTTGGCATAAGTGTTAATATTTATACGTTAACCAGCAAAGACATTAGAAGAACCTGATGTCATTTGTCCTGAATCTGTTGAGTCGCCAATTCGTGCAATTGCCTTGCCTACAACAAATACTGTTGATGATCCTACGTTCACAAATCTTACGTGATTAGGACAAGGAGGTAAAGGTGGCGCCGGATGTGGCACTGTAGCGTCATCTTTTCGTGCAATTAAAATTCCGTTTGATCTTACTGTACTTTGTGTGGGAATATCTAGTGTTGTTGTGCCTACACAACTGTGGCCAGTAGATAGAGTATCACCTTGTCGGCAAATTGCTGGCATTATCTGCCTTGGCCTCTATATTTCTTATAACTTCGTCTTTTATGTTTATTCATCATTGATGAACTTGTATAACCTCTACCGATACTTGTATATTTCGGTTTTCTATTTGATTTTTTTGTATTTGTGTTGCCTACAGTTTTTTTTGCCATATTTTTTACGTTTTTTTACAATTTTTCTTTCATTATCTGAAATCATCCAAGTTAAATCTTCCATTTTATCATAATCATTCATATATTTACTATTTAGTGTGATTCTTTATCAAAAATATTGATTTTTTTCATAAAAAACACAAGAACAAACGTAGTCCGGCAAAAAAATGTGAATAAGTTATTGATTTTACTGCTTTATTTCTTTAAAACTATGGCGCTTTTCGCTTGTTTTGTTGATTTTTACGTGTTATATTATATGTATAACAACAAACAAAAGGACTATTACAATATGAACACAAATAAAGACTTTGATAATATGAGAAATCAAGTTAAAAAAAAATTAGATGATGTATTAAATTTAATACAAACATTTGATGAAAAAAATAATCAAAATTTAAGTGAAGATATGAACTATAAAGTTGAGGCTATCGTAGATTCATTAGATGATAATTACGAAATCAATAATTAATTTAAAATTATGAATAAAGATGATATAAAAAGTCTATTGGTAGCCGCTGCTATCGTAGCATTTGGTTATGTATTAATGTTTTGTTTTTATTACTTCGCTGATTACATAGGAATATATGAAAGCCTTAGATACTAACTTAAAGTGGTTAGCAACGGCCGTTTTGGTTGCTGCTACAGCACTGACATCACTTAACATTTACCCTTTAGGGCCAATATTATATTTGTTAGGCGGAATACTTTGGCTTGTAGTAAGTATTATGTGGAAAGAGCCAGCACTCATTGTCACCAATTTAACATTAGCATCTGTTAATGCTCTTGGTTTAATCTATAACCTACTTATAAAATAATATGAAACACGCTGATAAAATTATGAATACACAAAAATTTAAAGACGTTCTTCTTTCTGCTGAAGGAATTATTAAACAATATCGTTCACCAGATTGTGAGCGTTCAATTGCCAAAGGTATACCTATACAACTTTTAGGCATATTTTATTCTTATTCTAAAATGGTTCTACCTTTAAGAATACGTTATAGAGGTTCTAGTAAAAGTTTTCCTAATGGGTATACATACTATCGTAGGCCTAGAGATTACGTTCATAGAATTTACGCCGATACGTTTGCTATTTACGAAAGATGAACACCATTTCTAAACACGAATTAAAACATATGGGCTTAAACGCCTATGGCCAAAAACTATTTCTAGTGAGATATAAAGGCTTTACTAATGTAATGGCCGAAAATGAAATTACTGATTGGTGTAAAGAGGTGGACGAGTTAAGTTTAACCAAGGATAAGTAAAGGCCGTTACCAAATGGATACAATTGTATCCTATATTCCAAGAACATTCCATCCACTCACATTCATAATTATATTCCTGAAAATTGCCAGCATTATACTGTGGCTCGTTCTGTCTGTGTGTGTACATCTAATATTATTTATGTTATTGAATAATTAAATAGATAGAACTGTCTGTAGTAATCTTTTTAGAAGTAAAATAACAAAACTTCATATGTTCTTCAAATTTTTTAGGTATGATTAAAAAACTATACATATAAGACATTAAATTGGCAAATCTATCTTTAACTAATTTATTGCCTTTGTCAAATAATTTAATCGCTGTATTGTAATTATCTATTGTATTTGACAAACGATTATACTTATCAAACATTTGTTTTAATTCTTTTTTAGATACAGTGTAATCATTTTTATTTACTTCACTTGATCTTAAATCAAAGTTGTGAGTTTTTTTAATTTTTTTTTTATATACTTTATCGTCA